>Ga0187785_10000122_pt1 | contig 28841 bp, 19 predicted proteins | sample 0815_BV2_4_20_MG_FD_132466 | JGI IMG/M metagenome (GOLD analysis project Ga0187785, IMG submission 132466) | Tropical peat soil microbial communities from peatlands in Department of Meta, Colombia - 0815_BV2_4_20_MG | ecosystem: Environmental > Terrestrial > Soil > Wetlands > Peat | place...
CGTTTTTGCGGCGTTCTGGATATTCTTTTCCGACAAGGCAGTCGGCATGTTGTTTGCCACCCCGTCTGAAATGACTAAAGTCAGCATCATCAAGGGATGGGTCTTCGTCGCTTTGACATCCGTATTGCTTTATGCTTTGATCAGACGTTTAATAACCGACCTTCGACACAGTGAAGAGCGCTTTCGCTTGATGTTTGAGCAGGCAGCCGTGGGCGTGGCCGAGATTAATTCCCTCACAGGACAATTTCTCCGCGTAAATCAACGCTACTGCGACATTGTTGGATATAGTCGTGAGGAGATGCTGCGCATGGATTTCCAGTCCATAACGCATCTGGATGATTTGGCGGTGTACCTAGCCCATATGGAGCAGCTTAAGGCCGGGACGATCAGCCAATTCACAATGGAGAAACAATACTACAGGAAAGATAATACAGGCGTGTGGGTGACGCTTACTGTTTCACAGTTATGGTCGCCGGGCGATTCACCCACCAAGCATGTTGCTGTCATCCAGGACATAACTGAGCGCAAGCGAGCAGAGAAAGCATTGGAGGCAAGTGAAGAACAATATAAGCTGCTATTCTCCGCTAATCCCAATCCTATGTTTGTGTTTGACGAGGAAACACTGCAATTTCTTGCTGTAAACGATGCTGCTGTTGCAAAATATGGCTGGTCAAGGGAGGAATTTCTCTCAATGACCGTCCTAGATATACGTCCGTTGGAAGACAAGCATCTTGCCTATAGCACAATTCAGCAAACCATGAACGCGCGCGAAACCGATATTGGAGTATTTCCCCATAACAGGAAAGACGGAAATGTAATCCACATGGATATTAGAGTCAGCTCTATCCACTTTATGGGACGGCACGGCCGTCTATGCTCAATGACTGATGTCACTGAGCGCAGGCGCGCTGAGGTTGAGTTGCAAAATGCTAATTCGCACTCCCGTCATCTCAACAGTCTCTTGAGGTCACTTTATCTGGTTCAAAGCTTGTTCTCTGATGCGCGTGACGTACAGAAATTGCTTGTAGCTGTTTGCGAGACTCTGGTCGAAACGCGTGGTTATGTTGCCGTCTGGTTCGGAAAACCGCAAAAAGAACCAAAACTGGTCATTCAGCTTGCAAATGCAGGAAGCGCAAAGAACTTAATGCAACACGCCCCAATTATGTGGGACGACAGTCCTCTTGGTTGCGGACCGTCAGGACTAGCTGTTCGAGAAAAACGGCCGATCGTGTTTGATGATCTTGCCAATGATCCACGATTTGCACCGTGGCGTGATCCAATCGTTGGAAGCGGAGCCGCTTCAATTGCATCCATCCCGCTTATTCGTGAAGGTGAGGTGCAGGGTGTTCTTACGGTCAAGGCTGATCGTATCAGTGCGTTTGACTTAGAGGAAATCGATTTACTGACAACACTCGTTACTAATTTGGGCAACACTCTTGATGGCCTTGAAAAATCGGTTGCACTGCGCCGGGGCGAGCAGAACTACCGTGAAATATTCAATGCCACATCCGATGCCATCTTCGTCCACGACGCGGAAAGCGGCCAAGTCCTAGATGTAAACAGCGCAATGTTGCAAATGTACGGCTGCACATACGAAGAAGCTTTGCAACATGAGGCTTACTTGTTTCTTAAATCTCCCTATTCGGCCGACGATGCTCTCCGTAAAATCCGTGCGGCGGTGTCGGAAGGCCCACAAGCATTTGAATGGCAGGCTGCGCGGCGGTCCGGCGAGCTTTTCTGGGTGGAGGTAACACTCAAGAGTGTAAACATAGGTGGGCACACCCGAGTGTTAGCCGTTGTTCACGATATCACGGAACGCCGGAAGGCCGAGTCAGAGAGAGTTAGTCTTGAGACACAGTTACAGCAGTCCCAGAAGATGGAAGCGGTTGGGCAGCTTGCGGGCGGCATAGCCCACGACTTCAACAACATACTGTCGGCCATCACGGGGTATGGGTTTCTGGCGCAGAGCCAGCTTGATGCCGACAACCCCGTGCAGAAGGATATAGCCCAGATACTGGAATCGGCAAACAGGGCAGCGGAGGTAACCCATAGCCTCCTGGCGTTCAGCAGGAAACAGTTGATAAAGCCCATGCCTAAGGACATAAATGAATTAATCAGGAAATCCGTTAAGATATTGTCCAGACTCATAGGCGAAGATATCGAGATAGTTCTTGATCTTAGCAACGAAGCCCTTGTCTGTATGGTAGATGTGGCCCAGATCGATCAAGTATTGATGAACATAGCCACAAATGCAAGGGATGCGATGCCGAATGGAGGCAGGTTCACATTGTGCACAAGTAAGCTGATAAGTGATAAAACCCTCATTGAGCATACACACATCAAAAGGCAGCCATATGCAATTGTAAGCATATCCGACACCGGGGCGGGCATGGACCAGATGACGTCCTCCAAGATATTCGAGCCCTTCTATACTACCAAATCTATCGGCAAGGGCACCGGGCTAGGACTTGCGATGGTGTATGGGATCATAAACCAGCTTGACGGTCACATAGAAGTTAAGAGTGAGCTTGGCAAGGGCACGACATTCCAGATATACCTTCCATTGATGGCGATGGGCGAGGAAATTGAGGAGCAGGAGCAATCGGGGGCGCCGGCCGGCAGTGGAGAGACAATTCTTGTTGCGGAGGATGATGAGACATTAAGGAAGCTTTACAATGCAATTCTCGAAAAGAACGGTTACAACGTCATCCTGGCCAGCGACGGGGATGAGGCAATAATCCAATTTGCAAATAATAAGGACAAGGTAAAGCTGATGCTGCTTGACATGATAATGCCCAAGAGGAGCGGCAGGCAGACATATGAGGCGATAAAGGAAATGGGGACGGAGGCAAAGTTTCTGTTTGTGACCGGATACACGGCCGACAGGGTTGACAAGGAAATATTACAGAATAAAGGTGTCAATTTCATAACAAAGCCTATTGCCCCATCAGATTTGTTCAGGCAGATAAGGAAAATATTGGACAGCGCATAATCTGATCACAGCGTGTTAGATTATTACGGGAATCCTCACAAAATACGACGTCTATTAGGTGAGGAGTCGCAGGTGTCTTTGAGATGTCCGCCCTGCGAATATCTGTTTCTACTTTGTTATCTATTCGAACGGCTCGAAACGAGGGCTTCTGTGAGACATTGATGCCTTATTCATCTTGGTCTTGACTATATTGAGCCATTCTGCCAACATTTATTCACATGTTCCTGAGAAAAGGGAGACGCTAAATTAAAAGTGATGTGGCGCGTTCAGATATTAGGTGACAGTACCGATCTCGATCTTCTGAAGAGATCATTTATTGATAGCGACATGAAGATTAAACACGAAGACGGGAACTATTATGTGGAGGCGTCGAAATTTGAAAATCTTTCTGCTGTGGAAGAAGTTGTCAAGATGGCTAACGAACATATCGCTATTTTAAGCGGAATCGCTCGATTGGCATATAATGCGAGAATTCCGTTTATGCTTGGTCACGTATTGCATATTAACTGTGAGAAATCAAAACGTGACTATCTGCCATGTCGAATGCGGATAACCATATGGAGTCGATGATCTGACGATGTCTGATAGATAAAGTACAGATTTTTACAGCTTACGGCATGTTAATGACTATTTCATAACTGCCGACACTGACCTTGTCCATTATGCCCTTCTGCCATAGCAGTTCCGTAACTTTAGCCTTTGCATTTTTCGGCACCATAAGAATCAGTTTTATGCCCGGCTGCGACAGAGTCTTCCACATATCGGCTCTCTCATGCGTAATGCTGTTATCTGTTTCCACCTCAACATTGGCCAGTACAAGTCCGTGATTTGCCAGCACAAGGTCGGGATTTCCTGCACTATTGATACTGATCTCCTTATACTCTCTGGCCAGTTTCTGCCGCAGGTTATCGACTATAAGATCATGTATCAGCTTCTCATCCGGCATATTATGCCCCCTCAAACAATCTCATCTGTTATCAGCTTTTTCTTAATGAAATCCACGCTGATGACATTCTTACCGCTGCCGACATGGCTATTGTTATTTGCTACATTCTTCGTATTTCCGACTCTTGCCCTATATTCAAGACGCTCTGTATTTTCCCTTATTAGCTGCCGTTCCTGACCAGTGTTCACAAACTGAACATTAAGCTCTGGAGAATAGACCGCCGCAATGCTATCCGTAGGAATAAAGCACTTCTGCGGGGCTGCACCAAACACGAGAGTTGCCGTAATCCCGAACTCATCCCAGGTAAATTTCATTTTAGGATTGAAAACCAGTACAATGCCGGTCTCCTTTTCATCCCCAATAAATCCCCGATTGCCGATTACCACATCAGGGGAAGACTTCACAAGCAGCATGACCCGGCCTGCCATATCCAGGAGTTCATAGAACACATGTCTTTTCAGATCGTCTATTCGCTCTTTGTCATCCATGATATATAAAGTTTAACCTTATTTCTTGCTTCGCGCCAAATACAACAGGATACCGACCGCGACCATAAGGGAGCTTAAAACCTGCCCCATTGTGATAAAACCCAGAAGATAACCAACCTGAGAATCGGGTTCTCTGAAGAATTCAGCGATAATCCTGAATGTACCATATAGAATAAAAAACAAAGCTGTAAGCTTTCCTGACTTCATCGTCCCCTTCAGCATCCACAACACGGCAAACAGCACCACACCTTCCAGTAGAAATTCATATAACTGCGACGGATGCCTCGGCAGGCTTTCACCCGGAAAGATCATTGCCCATGGGACATTTGAAACTCGGCCGTACAACTCCCCATTGATGAAATTGCCCAGCCTGCCAAATCCTAACCCAATGGGTGCCGTCACGGTGATGAGATCAGCAATCAGCCAGAAATCGGCTTTATATTTCCGGCAAAAAAGCAGACCAGCCAGCAGAACTCCAATAAAGCCTCCATGGAAAGACATCCCTCCCTGCCAGATCGAAAAGATCTCCAGGGGATTGCTCAAGTAATACTCAACATTATAAAAGACAACATAACCCAGCCGGGCGCCAAGCAGCAGGCCTGCTATAAGATATGAGTAAAGAGTTTCAACAAAGTCAGTCCCCAGATCCAGGCCTCTCTTCCTGATCTGGTACTTCACCAGCAGTAATGACGAAGCAAAACCCAGAAGATACATCAATCCGTACCACCGTACGGCAAATGGGCCAATCCTGAATATCTCAGGGCTTATGTTGGGATATGAAATCATGATCAGTCCTTATAAGCGATATGTATATAGACGCATCCCAGGCTGAGCGCCTTTTTTTCGCATCTGCTGAATCCAGCAGCTACTATAAGTTGTGCAAATTCCTCAGCAGCATAAAACTTCCTGATAGAGTCTGCCAGATAGTCGTATGCTTCTCTCTTCGAGAATAAACCTGCGACGAAAGGAAGTATTTTCGACAAATAGAAACTATACGGTCTTTTTATCATGCCGCGCGGCATCGAAAATTCAAGAAAAGCCATCTTTGACCCTTTTTTCATAACACGATGGATCTCCATTAATGCTTTTATCGTTTCGTGCATATTCCTAATACCAAATGCACAGGTAGCTCCGCTGAATGTCTCGGCCTTAAACGGCAGAGCGTAGCCCGATCCTGAGCAGATTTGATAATGCCCTCCCGTAATCTTTTGCTTTGCCTCAAGCAACATGTTGAAACTTATGTCTACACCAATGACATCAATGCCTCGTTCCACAATGGCCTTTGCGCTATCACCGGTTCCCGTTGCAAGATCAAGAATACGGTCTCCCACTGATGGTCCGAGTTCCCTAACCATAACAGCCCTCCAATAGTAGTCCTGACCCAGTGAAAGGAGATGGTTCAGAAAATCATATCTTCCCGATATATTGTCAAACTTCAAGTTTAAATGCCTCTCTCAGCAAATTAGCAGACCCGGCACGCAAGTTAAAATTATCTTTCCATTGGCAGCTCTGTGTCAAGTATTTCAAGACTTAAATGGAAGAATAGTTGAATTGGCCTCAGATAATAAATGGCCCGAATCAATGCAATTTAAGTATTTCAAACAGACCGCTTCGTATCATTTTCACCGCTATGGCGGCTAACAGCAGCGATGCGACCTTCGCAAAAGCCCTCGCGCCGTTAAGACCTATTATGCGTATTAAGAATTCAGCCTTGAAAAGCAGCAGCCAGGCTATGAACAAATTCAAGAATAACGACAATATTACAGGGAAATAGCCATAATTGCCAACAAGCACCAGCGCCGTTGTCAGCGTTGCCGGTCCAGCCAGAAGAGGTGTCCCTATTGGCACCACTCCCATAGTTGGGCTTATGAGATGTCTTCCCCTGCTGTCAGGAAACACGATGTCTACAATAGAGAATACAAGCAAAAGTACGCCGCCTCCTATCATGAAATCTTCCACTTCTATACCGACGGCACTAAAAACGATTCTACCAAGCAGAATGAACCCGGTTGCAACGAGAAATGCAGTCAAGACGGATTGCGTTGCTACCCTTTTCCGCTCTTCAACCATATCCTCAGTCAAGGATATGAACAAAGGCACTACGCCCGGTGCGTTTATTGCAACCAAAATAGAAATGAAAACCGTAGCATATATTTGATAATCCATAGAATTAATTTTAGACGCATATCATATAATAATCAATAAACTGCCGCATGTTGGAATAAATCTGCTTGTAAATCAGCTTCTTTATATTTTGATTTCGCAAATGGCACATTCATCAAATTACATTGCGAGCTGGATTCAGGTTTATATTATTCTATTGTTGTGACAGAGTCATATCATACTCTTGACAAGGCCGGGGCAAATCGGCGAGAGTAATCCATGATGAAAAAATATTTCTTCGCACACTTCCGCTTTTTTACCTGCTTTTATTTTAGCAGGTCTGCCTGCCGGCAAGGTTGACGAAGAAACAATATTAAGCAACCGAAAGCCGAGGGCAGACAGGGGCCACCGGCTTTTTTATGGTCAATATAAATGAAGCCGGGAAGTTACCGGCTTTTATGCTTTCGGAAATATAAGGAGGTCTTATGATTATAGTTATGAAGGCAGGGGCGTCAAAGCGCGAGAAGGGAGATGTAATCGACAGGATCAAGGAGCTTGGTTATAAACCTCATGTAATTCATGGAACGACACGTGATGTGATCGGAGCAGTAGGCGATGAACGAGGCAAGCAACTTGTGATAGAAACCATTGAATCCATGCAAGGAGTTGAAAGCGTAGTGCCTATACTCAAAGCCTATAAGCTGGCTTCGAGAGAGCTGAGAAAAGAATCCAGCATTATAAAAATAACTGACAGCCTCTCAATCGGTGGTAGCCGTATAGTAGTCATGGCAGGCCCGTGCGCCGTCGAAAATGAGAAACAGATCATAGATACAGCGACTGCAGTAAGGAAAGCCGGCGCGAATGTACTGAGGGGCGGTGCGTTCAAACCGAGGACGTCACCATACTCCTTTCAGGGGATGAAGGAAAGAGGATTGAAGCTGCTCGCAAAGGCCCGCAAAGCAACAGGTCTTCCAGTCATAACAGAAGTTGTTAATCCTGAAACAGCGGAGCTAGTTGCTGAATATGCGGACATACTCCAGATCGGGACCAGGAATGCCCAAAACTTTGAGCTGCTGAAAAAGGTTGGTCAAATCAGGAGACCTGTGATGCTTAAAAGAGGCATGTCGATGACAATTAAAGAACTGCTCATGAGCGCAGAATATATAATGAGTGAAGGCAACCAGTCTGTAATACTTTGCGAGCGCGGCATCAGAACTTTTGAGACTGCAACGAGAAATACTCTCGATCTTTCTGCCATACCAGTTTTGAAAAACGAGACGCATCTGCCGATTGTTGCCGACCCGTCACATGGTACCGGCCACCAAAAATATGTAGCCGCCATGGCTTTTGCAGCGGTAGCAGCAGGGGCTGACGGCTTGATGATAGAAGTTCACCCTGATCCTGAGCATGCAACGTCGGACGGGCCGCAATCTCTGACCCCTAAAGATTTCTCCGATCTTATGTCCAGGCTCAAGTTATTTGCAGAGGCTGCGGGGCGGACATTGTAATTCATAAAACGGGGCAGAGGCGATGTGACACGCTAGTCAATTGAGAATGACGGCTCTTCGATCGCTTCACCCCGGCATATCGGACATTTGCCGGGCTTGCTTAATCTCTCTCTTTTTTTAAATGTGAATCCGCATTTCTTACAACTGGCCGGATTAACAATAAGTTCAATGCCGTTTTTAACCACGCTTCTTTGTATGTGCTCAAGATGATCGTACACCTCTTTTTGCCGGATGCTGATTTCCGCCGATATCTCAGTTGCGGTAAGCGTCCGGTCCTTCAAAACATTTATGATCTTCTGCCTAATAGTTTCATGGCGTTCAATCGGAATGAACGGTTTCTTTAGCTTCTGTATCAAGCATCTACTCCTCAGCGGCTACAGCTTCGAACCTTACGTTGTTATCACCTTCAAAGGGATTGTTATGGTCGAAGTCGCCTTCCCATATGTTGTCAGGAATACCTAACGGAAAAGCAGTGCAGGAGGGTCTGTTCTTTTCAAAGCTTCCACGGAAATGAACGCAGCCAAGGCATTGATCCTGCATATAGCGCTCCTCGTCGTGAAACTCCAAGTGTGTTTATGAAAATTAATGGCCGTAACCATCTTGCCATATTCATTATAGCACCACGTCCAATATTCATAAATCAGCAATTCAAATATTGCACAGCGGCGTTAAATTGGCTTGCAGTCGTGGTAAAATATAGATATTTTGCATCATTGGTGGGGATTATCTGCATACTCACCGTAAGAGGATGGGTTGGACTGGTACTATAGAGCCGACGGCGGCAAGATTGGACCGCTGACCGAGCGGGAAATGAAAGAACTGGCTGCACAAGGCAAGATTTCCCGCGAAACAATGATATGGAATGAGCTGAGTGCCAAGTGGCTACCTTTTAGTTCAGTAGCTGCCAAAATAGGTATAACCCTGCCGGATGAGCCCAAGACCCCGGATTCAAATGATGAAGTGGTGACTGGCCCGGACTGGATTGCCCATTCGCCATTTGAAACCGACGATACCGAACACCAGGAAGTCATTGCGCAGACAGCATCTCCAGTGACAGAATCCTATTGTGCACGGTGTTTTAGAAAATTCCCGAACGATGAGTTAGTAAGATATGGTGCCGAAAAGTTCTGTTCCGCGTGCGAATCGCTCTATGCCAGTGAACTGAAGCGAGACGTCAGGACACAACGCCTTCCCTTCGCAGGCTTCTGCATTCGCATGATCGCAAAGCTTATTGATCTCACTATTGTTTCAGTGATAGGAATGCTGTTATACGCAAGTGCAATCTTCTTACTTCTCTGGACAGATGCTATATTTGATACGAGCGCTAGATGGCTTGCCTTACTGGCAGTTTATTTTCTTTGTTTTGTTACATTCCTATGCTACACGTCGTTTTTTAATGGCAAATATGGAGGCACGCCAGGCAAGCTTGCACTTGGTCTGAGAGTTGTCGATATCGATGGCGGTAAGCTTAATTATACGAAGGCTCTTGTTCGATGCCTTGTTGAAATAATTAGCGCTCTGCCGCTAGCCGCGGGTTACATCGCTGCAGCATTCGACATCGAAAGACGGGCGCTCCATGACCGTATATGTGGAACCAGGGTAATCAGAAAGGCGTCATGAACATAGCAATATTTATATTTGTCTGTTTTGCCTCTAACAGTTATACATTCTATGGACTGGGAGATAGACATGGACTGGTATTATAAAGATGGCGACAGAAAGATAGGCCCTATCAGCGATGAACATATGAAGCAACTGGCTGCTGATGGAATCATCAAACTCGAGACAAAGGTATGGAATGAAATTATATCGAAATGGATTGCTTATGGTGAGATAGCCAAAGATGCGACTGCGGCTTTCAAGAAGTCTGATAAACACGAACCGCCTGCTCAGGGAAACTCTGAAGAGCCGGGATGGGATCCATACTCGGATGTGGATTCACGCTGTTCTATACATGATGCTGCTGCCAATGTAGAGGATAAGCCCGGTCGCGACAAGGAAGCTACAGCGATCTGCTCTATATGCAACAAAGAAATTGCATGGAGCAAAATCAGGTCTTCGCCACGCGGTCTTGTGTGTGAAGGATGCATGAAATATGCGGAATCGGGCACAGAGCCTCCTCATATTGCGCAACTGGATGCAGGAAGTCCTGGAAGCCATAAATTCCAATTTACCGGATCAGGAGGAGAGTATTTTCGCATTTGGATAGTAAATTTACTTCTTTCCATACTTACGCTCGGCATATATTCAGCATGGGCAAAGGTGAGAAAAAACCAATATTTCTACAGGCACACACGTGTTGCCGGATCAAGCTTTGACTACCACGGCAATCCCATTGCGATTCTCAAAGGCCGAATAATTGCCGTAGTCATTATTGCAATCCTCAACTTTTCAAAAAAACTGGACCCGGCAATTTACGGATTGCTCATTATTCTGGTGATTGCAGCTGTGCCGTGGATGGTGAGTCGAGCTTATGCTTTCCGTTTATATAATACAAGCTGGCGCAGTATGCGTTTCCACTTTCGCGGAACACTGACTGATGCATACATTGTTTTTATAATGTACGGCAGCATGGCGCTTTTCACTCTCGGTATTTGCATCCCGCTTTTTTATCAAAAAATGCGCTCTTTTCTGGTCAATAATGCAGCCTTCGGCACTACCAGGGCATCTCTGTCTGTAACGGCTGGTGACTTTTATAGTATTTTCGTTCGTACAATCGGCCTGGCTATCGGCATCGGCTTTGTACTATCGGTTGCTTTAGGCATATTCGGAGCGTTAACGCCATTGCATACCAGATCGATCAGCCGCTCTGCGATCATCATATTTGCCATATCTATGGTTGTTTTTTATTTCTTATATCGCCTTATAGTAATGACTTTTTTCAAAACACGCATAGCCAATCTTATATGGAACCATACCAGCCTCGGCCCGGTAACGTTTGAATCTACACAGCGCGCACGAGACCTTGCCAGCATCGTAGCTACCAACGCCTTCATAACTCTGATTACCTTTGGTTTTTATTGGCCTTGGGCACAAGTCCAGCTGGCGCAATACAGAGCGGACACAATGATCCTCTCTGCACAGGGCAGCCTGGAACACTTTGTCACCGATACGGAATCGGCCATAGCAGCAACCAGTGACGAACTTACCGAAGCATTCGATGTCGACTTCTCCTTCTGATCATAACAAGCACGGGCAGACCGGTCTTTATTATGACGGCTTCAGCAGCCGTGCCCATCCTGTATTTGTAACGCTTGTGAGCGGTGAATGCCGGATCACCGGTGACGGTATCGAGCGCCGTATATCACTGGATGAAGTTGCTGCCGCTGAACGCTTTGAAGGAGCCAATCGCTTACTGCGCTTTAGAGACGGCACATCATGCGAACTTCGGGATAGCCGGCAGCTTTCGGATGCACTGGGCAAACGCGGAAGCTCCATAGCACAACGATTGCAGCAGTCATGGCGATGGGTAATAGTATCGCTCTTTTTACTAGCTATCATTGTTGCTGCGGGATATCGGTGGGGACTGCCGTGGGCTGCAGAAAAGATAGCATTTCGCATGCCTGCAAGCATGCTTCGTTTGATCAGTCAACAGGCTTTATCGATTGTTGACAAGAAAATTCTGCTGCCATCAGCTCTGCCGCTCGAAAGACAGCAACAATTACGCGACAGGTTCAATAAAATTTCTCTCCCTTCAGTCGGAACGCCACCCATTAAGATCGAATTCAGGGATAGCCGTATGTATGGAGCAAATGCATTCGCTCTGCCGGACGGCACAATTGTATTCTTCGACAAACTTGTCCAGCTGGCTGACAACGACGATCAGATTGCAGCAGTTTTTGCGCATGAAGCCGGGCATGTAGTTCTAAGGCACGGGATGAGGCAGATCATCCAGAGCTCTGTAGTAGCGCTTGTGCTGGCTGCTTATTTCGGCGATGTCAGCAGCCTGGGCGCTGCTCTTTCGGGCTGGCTGCTGGAAGCTAAATATTCTCGGTCATTTGAACATGATGCCGACGTCTTCGCTGCTGATACGCTCAAGCGAAACAACATTTCGCCCAAGCTGCTTTCAGCTATGCTCGCAAAGTTGGAAAAGGCACATTCATACAAGTCAGGAGACGACAAGGAACCGGACTACCTATCATCTCACCCGGCAACCGAAGAACGAACCAGATATCTAAACTCAATGCAGTAAGATTTGTCCTGACTGTGAATTGATTCTCTATCCTTAAATCTGATGCAAATTCTATTTTTTCTGGCTGTCAGTCTTGAATTTCCGCGTTACTTCCTGCATTTCAGATGACAGCCGCGCAAGATTGTTGGATGCGGCTTCAATTTCGATTGCGCTTGCACTGTTCTCTTTTGATGCATTAGCAACCACTTCAATATCAGCACTGATGGATTCAGAGACAGTAGACATCTCTTCCGTTGCCGATGCGATCTGCTGAACCATTGACTGCAAGCCATGCACGCTGTCAAGAATCTTGTGCAATGCAGTGCCGGCCTCAGACGAAAGGGCCACCCCTTTTTCAACCCGCGATTGACTCTCAGACATGGCTGAAACGGCACGTCCCGTCTCGCTCTGTATCGCTCCTATCATTTCGCCTACCTCTGCCGTAGCCTTCGAAGTCTTCTCCGCCAATTTACGCACCTCGTCAGCCACAACAGCAAAACCGCGTCCCTGCTCTCCGGCGCGGGCAGCTTCGATGGCCGCATTCAGCGCCAGAAGGTTGGTTTGGTCTGCGATATCTTTGATTACGTCAACGATCTCAAAGATCTGTTGCGAGCGCTCGCCGAGAGTTTTGATCATCTGAGACGAATCGGCCACGGTGTTTGATATGATCTGGACCTCGGATACAGTATCGTCAACGATCTTTCCTCCGTTCCTGGCTACTTTCAGGGTATCATCAGCAGATGTGGCAATACTGGAGGCGTTCTTCGCTATGTCAACTACAGTTTGGGACATTTCAGTTGCCGCTGTGGCGACTTGTATCGATTTCTTTGACTGCTCATCAAGCCGTCTGGTTATCTGATTTACCGTCGCAGAAAGCTCTTCAGAGGCAGATGACACCTGTCCGGCAGTGTTAACAACGCTTGCCATAGCCGAGCCGAGCAGTTGATTTAAGGCATTCTTTGTCTTGTTAAGCGCAGTTGCGAGCGTGCCGGCCTCATCCCTGGACTTGACCTCCAGGTCAGGAGAAGTGAAATCTCCATCCGCCATCTTGTTTGCAACAATCACCCCAGCTCGGAGCGGTTTTGTTATAAAGACCGATATCAAGAAAATGATCGGAATAATAATAATCGAACCGACAGCAGTTGCAATCAAGATTTTCTGTCTTACCTTTGCCAGTTCGGCTGCCACATCGTCCGCATAGATTCCGCTGCCAACCACCCAGCCCCATGGCTGGTAAAGCTTTACATATGATACTTTTGGTACCGGCTTTGTCTCGCCGGGCTTAGGCCACATATAATCGACGAAGCCCTCCCCTTTTTCCCTGCAGACATTAATCATCTCTATAAAAAGTCTTTTCCCGTTGGGGTCTTTGTTCTCGCTAAGGTCTTTACCGTCAAGCTCCGGCTTGGTCGGATGCATTATCATGGTAGGATGCATGTCATTTATCCAGAAATACTCGTTGCCCTTGTAACGCAGATTCTTGATCCTGGTCATAGCCCGTTTCTGAGCCTCGGCTAGGGTGAACTCTCCCTTCTGTACCCGCGCATCATATTCAGCTATAAGGGCGAAAGCAACATCCACAACGCCTCTCGTCGCACTCCTCTTTTCATCCATCATTTTTGATGACATGACCGGCAGAAAATAAAAGATAACTGCCATTACAAATAAGAGAATGACGAATAATGACATCGCAATAATCTTAGTTGAAATCTTCCAGTCGCGGATGCTATAGACCATTTCAGCCCCCTGGGTTACAGTCAGTACAGAAATGCCATAGGCAGTCAGCCTTCCCTTTTTATATCATATCACCTTCTTGGCGAATAATATGTGAAGTCGTTTAATATTTTATTCTTTTTTTCAATAATTATTAAACTTTAGCTGATTCTGCTGAAACAACGGCATTCGAAAATAGCTTGGATCTAATAATAAAGAAAGGGTCTCCGAGAAGACCCTTTCTTGAAGGTTTTAAGGTGAGAACGCTACCATGCGCCTTTTTCTGTTATAAATTTGTGCATGTCAGCAGCAGCCCTTTTGCCGGCACCCATAGCGCTTATAACTGTAGCAGCACCCGTTACAACATCGCCGCCAGCCCATACCTTTGGTTTTGTAGTGCGGCCAGTAACCTCGTCTGCGACTGTTGTACCCCATTTGGTCCTTTCCAGTCCCCCGGCATCCACGAAAACCAGCGGATTTGGGCTTGTACCAAGCGCCACAATAACTGTATCAACTTCCATAACAAATTCCGAGCCCTGTATGGGCACCGGCCTGCGGCGGCCAGAAGCATCCGGTTCACCCAGCTCCATTCTTATGCACCGCATAGCCTTCACAGTGCCCTTGTCGTCGCCGATAACCTCAACAGGGTTAGTCAGGAAGTCAAAAATAACCCCTTCCTCTTCCGCATGATGGACTTCTTCAGCCCTGGCAGGCACCTCGGCGCTCGAGCGACGATAGACAATATGGACCTCGTCAGTATCATTCTTGGAAACCAGCTTCTGCAAGCGAATGCTGCATCTGGCAGCATCCATAGCTACGTTGCCGGCACCTATGACAGCCACTTTCTTGCCCACTTTTGACGGAGTATCATACTCGGGGAATAGATAACTCTTCATCAGATTCACACGCGTCAGGAATTCATTAGCTGACATTACGCCATTGAGGTTAATGCCAGGGATGCGCATAAAGGACGGCAGACCTGCGCCAGTGCCAAGAAATATGGCGTCGTATTTGTCGGCCATTTCAGCAAGCGTCAATGTGCGGCCTATTATGTAATCCGTTTTAATATCTATGCCGAGACACTTTATCGCGTAATCAACTTCGGAGTGAACAACCGACTTCGGGAGGCGGAATTCAGGAATGCCATAAATAAGCACTCCACCTGGACCGTGCAGGGATTCAAACATAGTGACCTCATGGCCTTCCCTGCCCAAGTCAACAGCGCATGTGAGTCCTGCGGGGCCTGTTCCGGCAATGGCTATTCGTTTTCCGGTTGGTTTGGCCTTGACCAGCGGGCATGTGCGATGCTGCAACTCATAATCTCCAACAAATCTCTCCAGTCTGCCGATTGCTACAGGGTCGCCTTTTTTACCAAGAATGCATTTGCCTTCACATTGCGTCTCCTGAGGGCACACTCTTCCGCATATTGCCGGAAGGTTGTTCTTCACCTTCATCTCCTGGACTGCCTTCTGCATATCACCACTGCGTAATGCCTTGATAAATTGCGGGATACGGACGCCTACCGGGCAACCGTCCACGCATGCGGGCTTCTTGCACTGAAGGCAGCGCTCGGCCTCTTCTTTGGCTGTCTCAAGGGAGTAACCCAGCGCGACTTCGTCGAAGTTTCCATTTCTAACATGTTCATCCTGAACAGGCATATCATGCCTTGGAATCTGTATGCGCTGTTTAGCGGTGAGTTCTGCCATTCTACTTGCCCCCCTTTTCCAATGCTGCATCCAGGTTGCACTTATGTTTGTAATTATCTACTGCAATCTTTTCCTCCTCCTTATAAAAGGACAACCGCGAAAGAAGGCTGTTCCAGTCAACCTTATGGCCATCGAATTCCGGCCCATCCACGCATACGAATTGCGCACCTTCGGTCAACGGAACTCGACAGCCGCCGCACATACCGGTCCCATCTATCATAATAGTGTTCAGGCTGACAACCGTTGGTATATTGAACGGCTTGGTAGTAGCCGCGACGAATTTCATCATAATGGCCGGGCCTATAGCCCAAACATGCACAATATTCTTTTTTGCTTCAAGCATTTCCCTGAGTGGATCTGTCACCAGGCATTTTCTTCCGTATGACCCGTCGTCCGTGCATATAAGCAGCTCATTTGACGCTGCTCGCATTTTGTCTTCCCAGAAAAGCAGGTCTTTAGTTCTTGCCCCGATTATGGAAATTACATGATTTCCTGCTTCCTTGAGGGATCGCGCGATTGGATATATAGGAGCTATGCCGACTCCGCCGCCGACACAAACTACAGTGCCATAATTCTTAATTTCGGTCGGATGACCCAGAGGTCCTGCAAAAGTCGCAAACCGGTCACCCGGTTTAAGGGTCCCCATTTGCATGGTGGATTTGCCAACTTCCTGGAAAATAATCGTTATAGTACCGGCCTGGCGGTCGTAATCCGCTATAGTCAACGGGATGCGCTCACCTTTTTCGTCAATTCGGACTATAACAAACTGACCGGCCTTTGCCTTTGCTGCGACCTGGGGCACTTCAACTACCATGAGCTTAGTGACATCACTCAATGTTTCTTTGCTCAGAATCTTGTAACCTGCGGCCGCTTCCGCAGTGGAACCACTTTGAGCCATATTCCCTCCTCGCTTATTTAATGACCTGCCTGCTTTCCTATGTCAGAAAAACCATTGTTGATCATTTTACAGAGTGCTGTTAGCTCAGAGCAGCCATTCAGAGAAATCAAGGCTGCAGTGCCAGGCTAATTGGCAACCCGTTCAATAAGTTACGATTGAGAAGTAAAAAAAGGCCATAAAATTCGTGGAACGATTCATAATACCACCCCGTGGCAAGATATGGCAACTGATGTTAAGAGGACATTTTATGAGGGATTCGAATCAGACTTAGACAATACTATTGATGATTCTGCCGCCGCCTTTCCATCCTGAGCTCTACGGCCTGCATCTCTTCTATGGAGCGACGCAATTCCTTTTCCTCTTTTTCGAGCTGGTTGATCCTGCTCCTGAGAGAGATGTTTTGACGTTCCAACGCAAGGTTCCGCCGTTCCAGCGCAAGGTCCTGCCGGCTCAATTGCTCGTTCCGAGCTTTTTGACGATCGACTTCATCTTCAACAGCGATAAGCCGGCGCAAGGCATAAATCCAATCCCAGATGCCCTGAGCATCATATCTTGAAGGATCGATATCGACAGCTGCTGAAAAGTCTTTCAAAGCACCTTTATAGTCAGGCTTCGGGCCTGCGGCCATAACCCGAAGCCTTGCCCTTTGCAAATAGAGATCGGATAAAGAATAGGAATCTGACGTGCTGCTTATCATAGAAGACAGTCTCTTATCTTCTGCCGCGAAATTCTGAGGCGGAAATGCGCTTTTCATCACGCAGCTGCTGAGGAGCATCGCAAGAAGCATCAAAATAATAGCTGCGCGATAAGCAGCTCGTGATTCCCCGCAAGCTCTCTTCATATTTCCTCCTCCGCATTATACTGTCGCTGATCTACGACAAATACACTGCCTGTCATAGACTTGGCATATTCCTTCAGTTCAGCTGCACGCCTGCTCAAAATGCTCAGCTTTCTGATACTTCCATGGCGGTCAGTAACAACAGCAATAGATATAGTCATTAACGGATAAATAACCTCAGCACCCTGTCTGTTCTTGCCGACAATTGCGCCTTTCTGGCGGTCGACAGGGTCATAAAATGATACAATCCGTTCATCGAACTTCTTTATTATAGCTTTGCATATGACCTCAAATTTATCCGGCATAGTAACAATAATGAAATCGTCGCCGCCTATATGCCCTATAAAGTCTTCAGGAGCTCCCAACTCTTTTACTGTACTCGTAATGATTCCAGCAGTCTCCTTGATAACGTCGTTGCCTTTTGCATAACCGTAGCGGTCATTGAATACCTTGAAATTATCAAGATCACAAACACATATGGCTGTCGAGATTCCAGACTCGAGACGGCTTGCGATAGTATCGTCTATTGCAAGTCCTCCCGGCAGCAGACTTAACGGGTTAGTGGCGATATAGAGTTTCTCCAAATGCTGTATCTTTCCAGCCATTTCAGCAATGCTCCTGGACACTTCACCAAACTCATCGCTGCTGTTAAGACTTTTGACTTCGTCGAAGCGGCTTTCAGCGATCATTGCTGTCGACATCTTAAGCTGTCCCACGGCTCTCGATATATAAATTGCAAACAGCAGTGTGATGCCAACTGCCAGAAGTACCGAGCCAACTCCGACCACAAGAAGTTCACGATAGGCCATATGCCCTATTTCAACGCTTAGCTCAGCCTTCGCCTTCTGATCAAAGCGAACGTTATTGCTGACGCTTCTAGCCACTTCTATCAGCTCACGCTGCCTTTCAACAATACTTCTTTTCTGACTATCGGTCAGCGCCTTAGCTGTCTCCCTGGAACCATACAAGCTTTGCAGTTCCTGCTGCAGGGCAGTGCATTTTGATACCAGCCCTTTCAATGACTCAGGCGGATTGTTTACAGACCCAATTTCATTAATCAAATCACCAAATTCGACAATCTTCAGGTGCAGCAGCTCAAAGCTGTCTTTATCCTTTAATATAGAAAGCCTGCTTGCATATAATTCCTGTCCAAAAAGATTTTCAGATAACTGGTCTGCCTTTTCAATAATAGGATTATTTACCTTAGAGACAGCTTCATTAATACGGCCCATCTGGTCTAAAATTGAAAGCGAATACATAATGTGCACGAATACCACTGTCAGCAGCACCCCGTACCCGAGCATTATTTTTTTTGCAATATTCATTCTTTCAGTATAGTCCTTAATTACTTAGTTTGCTTCAGCTGGCCAGCTAAATCAAGGTCATGCGTCACAAAAATAACCATTGCGGAAAATGACGTCCGGCATTATAAACTGCAAGATATGTATCGGAGTTCAGTTGATAAGCAAAGAAGAACAGTTGTGAGACTCGTATAGCTCGTATAGCACGTTACAAACCGGCAACGCTCGAAAAAGTCTTTATAAACTCCAGATAACGCGGCGGCGGCCCAATAATCTCCAGTCCGACGCTGTCTACTTCCCTCTCAGGCGGCACACGTCGAAACGACCAAACAATCCGGCATCTGAGCAGTACGCTATCTCCAAGGGGAAGAGCAAGCCGCACATTGATCTCATTGCCGGCATGGCATTTACCAAAATCTGAAGTCGGCGCCGTAAGAAGATGAATTCCGGTTTCGGAAATATCTTCGATAAATACGTCGTCCTTCTTGCCGCCGGATATCCGTTCGGCCCTCAGATTCACTGATGTTCTCTTTGACCTTCTGCGCTCCATGGTGGAATTGTAGCACAATACCACTTAAAAGTTCAGGGTAATTTCCACCAGGCTTATATCGGTGTATAAAATTCCACTACATCTTTGCAACCATATTTACAAAGAACCCTCTGCTGCGATAAGAAAGATCAGTCAGATCATCAGAATAATTAGTGAAATTGTACCCGACGCCGAGCTTAACATTATTGTTAATGTGCCGGTAAATTGCAAATAGAAAACCTGATCGTGCATCATCAGCTTCATACACCTTCAAGCGCCTGCCTTCGACCACGGCATCCCATTCGCGGACAAGGTGCAGATCAGCCCGCAGCACCCAAAGATCGGCGCGGCTTGAAAACCATTCTCCCTCTACCTTCGTAGCCCGGAGCTCGCCTATGCGTAGTCCGTATTTCACGCCGACAGACAACCACGGCACCAAATCGTAAATCGTGTCTACCGACAGGACGTGGCTTCGCTGAGAATAGTCGGCCATCAGATTGGAGGCTGTCACCTGTCCAGGCGAAGGCACATTCATGAAATATGTGTATTTGAACAGGGCGTTCAGCTTGTCGTTATTCACCGGACGATAAGCCGCACCCGTTACGAATTCGGCGAAGTTGCCGTCATAGAAATTCCCTTGCGAAGAATCGCTGAACGAAAAATTCAGTTTGCCAAGCAGCCGCCATGATGGCGTCGCCTGGTATCCAAGCGAATTCCGCATCAGCCATGTATCGCGATTCTCGATGTTTCCGGATTCATGGCGGTATTCGAGGGCGCTTGCATATTTCAGATCTTTAAATTTGTATGCTACTGATAAACCAGCCGCACGACGTTTCAGGTCACCTGAAGCCTCGTCACTTACCACGCCTGCTTCACCCTTGAAGCCGTATGTCCAGCGATCATTCGGAGCATAGTCCAGCCCGAATGCCTGCACCATGCTATCAGGTCCGGCACCGTTAACCCAACGGGATTCCGAGTAGAGCCGGGTCTGGTCTGAAAGCCTGTAATCGCTGCCGAGAACGAGCGTGCCCAAGCGCCCCCTGTAGATCAAGTCCGGCTGCTCGGTTTCATTTGTATACGTCATGTATACATTGCTCCGATCGTCAATTCTATAGTCGCCTGACAATTTACCTCCAAGTCCACCGTCGCCCTCAGAAACCTCGGCGCCCATCTTGAAACGCGGCGTTACCTGCCAACCTCCGCCTACTCCAATACGGTTGTTCTGGCTCCTGTCTTCTGAGTGAGACAGCGTGCCCTGCGCAAATCCATATAGATTCCATGGCTCATACTGGACTACCGGTAGAGCTGCGGTATTGACTGGTTGTTCAACCTTTGTCTTGCCGGTATCAGCCTGTCCGGCTTCCTGACCCTTTTGGGCGCCTTCTCCAGAGGCGTTTTTCGGAATGACTGCACTACCATCAGCCTGTTTGGCAATCGGCCGGTAGTCAACCCTTACAATGGCGTCCGTGCGTTCACCATTTTGAGAAAGGATCTGGCTTGCATTGGGCGTCTTGACATCACGGCTGTCGGAGCGCACTCCCGCCGATACCGTAAACTCTCTATTCAGCACCTGTGATGCACCGGCCTCAGCAGCCTTATAGGATTGGCTGTCAGATTCGCGCAGATCGGCCTTTACATTTACAGTTGTGGTCGGTCCAACCGGCACGGAAGCAGTTATGCCTTCCTGCTGGAGTTTTTCAGTGTCAAATACAGTTTGACCTGGCCCGGAGAAACCTCTCCCGCGATCCTGCCAATACGCCGCTATTTTACCTTTATGTCCATCTGCGATCTCTGCGATGTCGACCGCGCCTTCCAGTCTCCAGGCGTTTGCATGGTCAGTGCTGCCGGCACGGTTGTTGAAATCGAAACCGCCCGTAATGGATGTAAGTTCGCCATTTCCGGCGCCTTCCGAATGGCCGAATTCACCTTTCAAATATGTCCCCGGCTTGTAACGGATAGTGGCATCTGCGCCGTAAAGCCTCTGTGCCGACTGATCTTCACCTTGCCGGTATCCTGTAATGCCAAGACGGAAATGGTCGCCAAACCAGTGAGAGGCTCGCAAGCCTGCTGCCAGATCATTAGTTGCTGTCAGACCAGGTTCATATTCATACGTTGCCACCAGAAATACCGGATTGCCGTTCAGTGTAGATGTTTGCACAAGCGTGCTGCCATCAGCCACCGACGGCAGCGGACCACGCAGCATTATCCGGCCCTGCAGATAATTAATGTCGTAGTCCTGCGAAGGTGCAAGCTGCCTGCGATCTATAACCATGTATGAGTCTTTGTCCCTGATTTCAACCCAGACGCGCTCTGAGCCCTGCGTAATATCCATATGATGCAGATAATACAGAGAACCTCCCGTCCCCCTGAATTCCTCTCGTGAGCTAAGAGTTCCCGGCTCTGCTGCAAATGCATTGACCGTCGTAGAGCGCTCGCCATATTTTGTTGACCCCTGCGGCATCAGCACCAAGTTTGCACCATACAATCCTCGGCTGTATTGAGTCAGTTCGGTGCCTGTCCACTGGGTTTGGAAATTGCCCCACATCAGGGAAGAGTCATTCTTTTCTACTTTGACGTAAAACTTGCCCTGCGTAGGTGCATCATCCACAATCGTGCTGTCGTCACCATAAACAGGGTAGAACTGATCAGGGTCCAACCTGCGCAATAGATAATGCGGGTCCTTTGAATCGAAGTTTCTGAGAAGGTCTCCCACTGGCCTTTCACGCGTGTCTGCGCTCATCGTCAGCAAATACTCGTCTTTGATCTTGCCCTTTACGTAGAAAGCTCCGCGTCCATCGACATATGTTTTCTTTTCATAATTTTCGTTGTCTGCCGTTACCAACTCGATAGGACCGCTGATGCTGTTATGCCCAATGGTCAAATCAGCGATACCCATATAAAACCAGTCGTTATTGGGGATATCGATGTTACGGCGGAAAACCGTCCGTGCTCCATCCGCACCCTCGACATTAACGTCAACTGCATTCAGACCGGCCGGCATGATCTGCTTGCAAGCAAACTTGCCGTTCTTGTCGACAGGAGTCGGAATGCCAAGCACAGTGACCGTCTGATCAGTCTTTATCTTAGAGCCATCTACCGTTATGATGCCGCCCTGCACCGGTATATTGGATATTACACGACTGTTCTCACCGTACCCTATCAGGCGTTCGCGCTCAGGCTTTTCTTCGTCGGATAAAGGCGACCTGCGTGCAAGGAGAGTAAGTTCCTTAGCAGCTGTCTCGTCAAAGCGACCCTGTTCATCGTACACTCGCAGCAGGAAATAAAGCTTATCCGGAGCCTTTTCAGGAGCGTTCCAGACAGCGCTTTCATTCGGCTTGACCGGTATGACAGCCAATGGCCGCTGCTGGCTGTTTTGACCCTTTTCAAATATTCTGACCTCGGCCTTGCGTATCCAAAAGACATAATTAGTGTATGTGTAAAAATGAATAGGGCTGTTCCGCAGAGCTCCGTTAGGCGCGGTCCAGACATTGAGCGCAGCCCTCGCAGTCATAGGATCGAAATGAACTCTGATGTCCGTTTTTTCGAGCGCGACATCAACACAGCGCTCGCGATCGGCTTCTGACCGCGCATCAGGACCATCCGTCGGCTTGCCGTCTATGCTGATACGGAACGGAACGTCAGGCACTGGCGCACCGCCAGACCCGCACATCGGCGTGGCCTTCGTCTCTTTTTTATCAACATAAGTGGTTACAGGTTTTGAAGCCGGACCGGGCTCGGCGACATCCTCAAACCAAGCTCGAATCTCAACACGGCGGTTCTGTGCCATACCCTCCATTGAATCATTGGATGCAACTGGCATGGATTCGCCTTTGCCTTCTGCCGCAATCACCGGGTTGTCCGCAGCAAGAGATTTCTTCAACGCAGTTGCGACCGACATCGCCCGCGCCTCCGATAGCTCCTTGTTGGAAGGGTATGTTGCCTTCAGATGCGCTCCTATATGTTCAGAATCGGTATGCCCAACAACCGAGATGCGTATGTTCCGCTTGCCTTTAAGCTGTGCGGCAAATGCTTCTATGCGTTTCTGCACGTCCGCACTAAGCTCCGCACGCCCAGACTGGAATAACGCAGTCCTGGATTCATCCTTGACCGCCAATTTCACCTGCGGTTCGGTCGCAGGCATGGCGCTAACCGCCTCGCGAAACTCTTTAACTTCACTGATTGTAAGTCCTGACAAATCCGCAACCGTTTTTAGCTCGCGCTCCGATGCCGGCGGCATGGCTTCCTCAAGCGTCGCGCTTCTGTCCACCATCTTGCCACTGATATCGGCGGCAAAGGCATCCTGCATACAAAGGCAGAGCAAAGCGGCCGCAACTGTTGTAAAGCCGAAGAAAGATAATAACCTGTTGACCATTTTACTGTTCAGTGTTTTTTTCATTTTCCGGTCACCATCTCTTCTTCAAATATTAAGGTATAGCGACCCTTCTCTCCTTGCCAGATTGCCTCTATCTGACTTCGAATTGATTTTATTCGTCGTTGAGCCAGGTCTCCCGGATCAGCGCCTCCACGGTATGCGATACGCACGATAGAGGGACGCTCAAGGAGCTGGCCCTTCAAGCCGTCGATCTTCGCTTTCCAGCTGTCAAGCAGCCTGTCCTCGTTCGGAACAAAGGCTGCATCTGTCACGTCAATGCGCACGACCCTGTGCACAGTCGCGCCGAAATTCATCTTGACCATCTTGCCCCGCGTTATGCGCGTAACAAGCGGGTTCTCGGTAGTAACCCTATAACCGGTCGGCAGAGTCCGCTCGTCAAGCTTCAGAATAAAGTTCGAACCTCGATCTGCATTTGGTATCTCCGGACATGGAACATGGAACCGCCCCTGGGCATCGGTCGTTATGATAAGGCCACGCACAGTTGCAATGCGCACATTCGCAATGCCCGGCTCTCCATCGTCCTGATAGCCGTTTGCGTTCTTGTCGTCGAACACCTTGCCAATGATATCCGGGCAGTCAAAAAGGGTATCCGGGATTACGCGGACAGTCGCCGTGGCCACATTCGAAACAACGCTGTTAACCAGATTATTTGCAGCCCAGGCTTCGTTTACATAATCACCTTCACCCACGCCTGCGCCGACGACCAGAATCATTGTGAAAGTCTTTTTCTCGCCGGGAGCAAAAGTCAGATTGCGCCAGGCCAAATTGCGGCCGGACACCTCCGGCTCTGTCTTCACTGCGTTAAGGGTGCCGCTGCCGTGGCGGTACTTGAATCCAGGAGGCAGCTGGTCTCTCACATCTATCGATGTCAGCGCAGCTGACAAAGTATTGGTTGCCGTTATCGTATACGGCACCAAATCACCCTTTTTAACATTCACCAGCGGGGTGGTCTTTGTTACGACTATAGCCCCGCCCATTATCGGATCAAGCGGTATATGATTGTTAACAATAGTGCCCGTACTGCCGGCCGCTTTGGTAAAATTGAAATAGTATGTTGTAGGCTGCCCGCTTGCCGGAGCAGAAGCCTGCGCCTGCACTGCAGTAACACCGGTCGCAGGGAATGCAAGCGGACCGGTCGTCGGCGGAATCATCGTTGATGGCGCCGGCATATACCCGGCGGGGGAAGTTACGCTCAATGTATAAGTGCCCGCAGGGGCTCCGGGCAGAAGCAGGAACTGATAGTAACCACTGGCACCCGTAACCTGCGAAGCGTTGGCTGCTCCTCCCACCAAATGGTTTGCCGGATCGAAGCCGGCAGGTCCGCTGATAACCACCGTCGCCCCGCGCACAGGATTGCGCGTCACGGCATCATATACGACGCCGCTCGGGTCGAGCGGAAGGCTCTGCTGCAAAATATTCGCGCCGGCGAGAATAGTCAGGCTGCTGAGAGTACCATCCGTCGCAGTCGCCCCTGCAGGATTGGCTGTAGCACTGACAGTGCCGTTTGTGAACGCAAGCCCCTGCTCATTCGGCACTGCATATCCATAAACTGCGCCGCTTGAAGGTTCGCGGAAACGAACCTGATATCCTGTCCCCGGCGAAACATTCGGGAAAATATAGCTTCCATCCGCTGCCGTGACTGTATTTCCGACAAGCACTCCGTTGAGCAGCAGTTCCACAGTCCAGTCGGGGACTGGAGTCTCGCCAGCATTGAAAACGCGATCATGGTTGAGGTCTCGCCATACATGCCCCTGCAATGACGCCTGCTGTGCAATCGCCACCGCATCGGTAGCGGTATTGTTGCCCTCAAATCCCGCAGGTTCCCCGCCTCCGGATATCACAGCGATATTCGTAAGCACCTGTCCGGCAAGTCCTGCGCCGACGGATATCCGCACAATAATGGCATTGCCGGTAGCCCCACCACCGATAACCGTTGTAGACGTGCAGGTGACAACCTGTCCTGCAATCGTACAAGTCCAACCCGCGCCTGTCGCAAATGTCGGCGTAATGCCAGTCGGGAGTGTATCGGTTACAGTAATAATGCCGCTGCTCGCGACTGCACCGACATTGCTCGGTGTCAGTGTGAAGTAGCCGGTGCTGCTGGATGCGCCGAGGCTCGCAGGTGCGTGTGTCTTTGCAATAGCAAGGTCCGGAGACGCACCCGGTATCTCGGCAAAGTTATTGTTTGCCGAAACCATATTGGTACCGGTCAGCGGGATAGTAGATATCACGCTTGGAGTAACTCCGACTGCGGTGGATGTGCCTCCTGTAGTACCCGCAAGAGTCTGTCCGTTGGTAGTTCCAGCAGGTTGATTAGGTTCAGTCACGGTATACGTACCTTCAGGAAGATTCAGAAAATCGTAGGTACCGTCAGCATTCGTAGTCGCCGTACGTGTTACCGCATTGCTGTTGACGTCCGTACCGGTCAGGTTCAGCGTTTGGCTGCCGATTCCATGATCAGAGCCGTTAATAACGCCGTCGTTGTTGTAGTCGAGAAATACCACGCCCGAAATGCGGCGGCCATTCGGGACCTCTGCAAAATTATTTCCGCTCGATATTGTATTCGGCGGAAGTACGATGGTACTTATACGGCTCGGCAGAGTTGCAGCATTTGTAGCAGTTCCCGGCGTTCCGCCGTTAGGAACTGCTCCGGCTGTAGTTATGCCGTTGGATGTATTTGCCGGCTGATTCGGCTCGCGTATCGAATATGTCCCAGGCTGAAGGTTCGTGAAGCTGTAACTGCCGTTCGCATCGGTAGTCGTAGTGGCAATGACCGTCCCGCCGCTGTTCAAAAGTTCTATAGTTACGCCTGCAATACCAGCGTCAGCGCCGTTCTGAACCCCGTTATTGTTCTCATCGAGGAATACTGTGCCTGAAATACTTGAAAGAACAACCTCGGCAAAGTTGTTGTTCTGCGAACCGCTAATCTCACCACCGCCAGCCGCATTCAAAACTATACCGACTGTCTGACTAGTGGAGGCTGTCGGATTAGATGCAGCGCCTGGTGTGCCGGTGCTGCCGTTGACAGAGGTAATTGTACCGGCAGTCGTGATGCCATTTACCGTACCGGTCGGCTGCACAAGTTCACAGACCGAGTATGTGCCTGCAGGTAACCCTGCAAAAAGATAATTGCCGGCAGCATCGGTCACGGTCGGGTTCACCAGCCCCGCCACGCTTACCAAAGCTCCGGTGCAAGTGGCACCTGAATGCAGTTCTATGCTTACTCCAGCAATCGGGGTATCTGTCCCCGCCTCAAAAGTTCCGTTAGGTGTCGCATTGTTATCTCTGAAGACCCTGCCCGAAACATATCCAAGCGTGCTAATGGTCAGCGTGGCATTTGCAGGCTGCTGGTTGTTGCCGAGATTCGTCTGCAACGCACCCGCGGGAATATTGTTCGTATGCACACCGGCTGTAGAACCGGTCACATTGACGCTGATGGTACAGCCTCCTGCCGGTATTGTTGCTCCGTTTGCATAACTTATCGATCCGTTGCCGGCATTAGCTGTCACAGCGCCGGGACATGTCTTGACCACATTCGGCGTGGCCGCAACAACAATCGGGCCGGGTGCCGTAGGAAGCGTGTCGGTGAATATGGATGAAAGCGTTATGGCGGATGTGTTGTCATTATTCAGAAAAATAGTCAGCGTGGACGTACCGCCCGGCGGTATTACAGCAGGCGAAAACTGCTTGCTCACCGTCGGAGGCGTAGAGACAATTAGTTGTGCGCTTGTCGGTTCTTCGTTAGTCACGCCCTCCACAGTTGTCACTGCACTGGCTGGAATTGTATTGGTATAGCTCCCGGAGATGTTGCTCAGCACATCTACAGTAACCGTACAGAACCCGCTTGCCGGAACAGTGGCGCCAGTAAGCCTGATGCTTGTAGCAGAGGCAGGAGCGCTGACCACTCCACTCGCACAGTTTGTAGAAGCATTGGGATTTATTGCTACAACAAGACCGCTGGGTAGCAAGTCGGTAAATGCCGCTCCAGTAAGATTAGCTGCATTGGCATTATCAAGCCTGATAGTCATGGTCGCGGCAGCACCGGCCCCCCGCGTCGCCGTTCCGGTTGTGAAGGACGCAGGATTGCCTGCATCAAGTGTCATATTCACAATCGCCTTGTGAACGGTAAGCGGGGCCTTTGCGCGCAGCGTATCGCTTGCCGGTTGGGAATTGCTTACCGGAGACCCTCCGGACGTCGCGGTCACTCCTCCTGCTGGAATTGTATTCAGGTAGTCACCGGGCGCAGCGGCTACCGCATCGATTTCCGCATAGCATGATGCAGCAACGCCGCCCGAAGCGGCTGCTATGGTACCGCCTGAGACACGAACCTGATTTGATGCGGGAGACGAAACCGTCGCCCCTGCGCATGTCGTAACCGGATTAGGACCGCTCGGGACCGTCACACCCGCAGGCAATGTATCAGTTACCGCAAGATTAGCCATTGGGAGACTAGTTGGATTGTAGAAAGTAATGCGAAGACGAGAGCGCTGTCCGGGCTTGACGACATTCGGTGTAAAGCCTTTGGACACACCGAGATTGCTACCGGTCGTTAAGCTGGTTGTAGCTTGTCCGCTATTCGACAAGCCTTGATCAGTAATAATGGCGCTCCCGGGGATATAATTGGTAATACCACCTACGGTTGTTGAGGTCACATTTACGCTTACAGTGCACGAAGCGCTAGCGCTGAGCAATACGCCGGTCAGCCCAATAGTCGTCCCGCCGGCCGATGCGGATACGACTCCTCCAGGGCATGTGGTGGAGGCGGCAGGAGTGGCGGCTACAACCATACCGTTTGGAGATGCGCCAGAGGTGCCGTTTGCCGTAAAGTAGTCGGTCAGGCGCAGGTTGTTGACTGTCTGAGTTCCGTTCGTAATGGTTATTGTCAGCTGACTCACCTGTCCTGGGAAGGTGAGCGTACTTGGATTCGTAGCCTTCGAGACCGTCAGATTCGTCGGTGCATTATACGCAAGAGTTCCGCTCACTGCCGATTGGTTGCGCACGCCGCCGTCAGCGGTGATATTGCCTGCAGGAATAGTGTTGGTCCAGCCGGCACTGCCGGTCGCAACCACATCGAACAAAAGATCACAATTGCCGAGCCCTGCGATTGCCGCGCCTACCATAGTTACAGAGCTAGCTCCCGCTGTAGCTGTAATTGACGTGCTGCCTGCGCAGGTCGTATATGCATGCGGCGTCGGTGCCACAACCATGCCGGAGGGCAATGGATCGATCACGCCCACATTGGTCAGCGCAGTGGC
>Ga0187785_10000123_pt1 | contig 28778 bp, 25 predicted proteins | sample 0815_BV2_4_20_MG_FD_132466 | JGI IMG/M metagenome (GOLD analysis project Ga0187785, IMG submission 132466) | Tropical peat soil microbial communities from peatlands in Department of Meta, Colombia - 0815_BV2_4_20_MG | ecosystem: Environmental > Terrestrial > Soil > Wetlands > Peat | place...
TTACTTACTTACTTACTTACTTACTTACTTACTTACTTACTTACGCTTTCCCTTTATCCGCTTTTTATTCTGGATCGGCTCTGTGGGCTTGTTTAATATGGTCCAAATGGTATAGTTTAATAGGCCGGATACCAGCATCACTGTGCCGAAAGCTTGGTCAGTCCGCGTCGTATGAAACCCTGGAATGTTGACGTACATGATCAGGAAAAAGAGGATGCAACCGATCAGTAAGGCGAGTCTATTTTTCCGGAGCCAAGCCTGAACTAGGAGGGAAAAGCTCGTAATCTTCTTTCGTATATCCATGTGCCAGCACCCTACCGGTTATAGATCGTCGAGGACGTAAAACGCTTCACAGCCGCACTCGCATTTTTTGGTATCCTCAGCGGTGCTTGCGCAGCACGAGCCATCGATCAGCGGCAGGATGGGGGCGATAAATTCGACTGTCCTGATCCTCCCGCAGTCACGGCACTGTATCGTTAATTTCAGCCCTGCCATGATGATGCCCTGAAGTGCTATTGTTATAAGGGCGTATTTAAGGCTGGTGGTTTGTGACTGCTCCCACGGCTTTAGTCGTGGGATTTCACTACCCTTGCATCCTGGTCATCCTAAATCAGCCAATTTCGGGCCCGTCATAGCTTGATGCGCTCTGCACACAGGATCCTGCCGGTCACGGCATTCCTGGAGATGCGAACGCAGACGAGGTTTCCGCCGCATGATAGGCAAAGTTTCCTGTCGTTCGCCATGTCTTTGTCGGATCGGCTTCCGCAGCGATCACAGACGATCTCGGTAGTATTAGCAATTGCGTTGATCTCGATCATGTTTACTTGCCACCACAAGATTTGCTTATGCTAATGTAATTATTTATAAATAAGTAGTATTTAACGTTTGCTTGTTATCTTTGTTTAATAATGACTTATTCAGTAAAAATTGGGTATTGAAACCGATTATGCTTTATTTTAAGCTCTACAAAATATTAATTTTCGGTTTCGATAGAAATTGCATTCTACACGGAACCCCTGGATAATGTGTGGTCTCGCAGTTTCGATTTGCTTAATATCCCGGGTTTCTTTCGGTGTATACCCGATTTTAAGCATCGGTATCAGATGGCCAAGCCACGACTTTCTCAGGGAAGATAACATCAAGGTTCCGCCGGGTTTTAATACGAGCCCTATCTCGTTGAGTATTGTCATGGGTCTTCGATTATGTGGAACGTATTTAGGCTGATCATCGCGTCAAATACGTTATCTTTAAACGGTATGGCCTGGATAACCACCATTTTTTAGTGTGATGTGGTCTGATATGCCTTCCTTTTCAACTGTTCTGCGGGCGATTTCCAGTACTGGTTCATAAGGGTCCAGGCCTATTATTGTTACTTCGGGAAGCGCGCGGTCGATCTTTAGTCGATGATAGCTGGATCATAGCCGGTATCCGGCACGCAACCTTCGTGAAACCCCTGTTGCTGTAACCATGTTATGAATATTCTCTTCGCGATAAAATGGTTCACTAGAAGACGGTTCCGCATATTGCGTCGCGTAAGAATCATCCGCCACTATAGAATCATATTTCCGTGCGCCTCATACGATCACACTATCATTATCTTGTATTTTAGCCTTGGATGAAGATACTTTCGGCGTCGTATCGCCGGTTATAGGATGGGGTTATGGGTTGGAGAGAACCCGGTTTGTTTTGGCGTCTGGGTGAATCCAACCTCTTGAGGTTCATTAACTGTTTAATATTTAACCGTTCTATGCCACTACCTCCTGCCCCGCGAGCCTGAACGAGACGGTAACCTTGTTTCCCAGCTCCAGCTGGCCAGGGACGCGCTCTTCGAAGGAGATCTGGCCTCGATAGCCCTTGATCATCTGTTTCACGAAATACAGGCCGATAGTTCCTGAATTGCTCAGTCCAGGACGGTATACTTCAGTGTCGTGCTGCAGGTCGATGGCTTTAAGTGTCCCTGGCCCGGTATCTTCGATGTGCAGATTACACATACCATCCACGGTGCTCGCGCGGATCGTGATCTTCCCTCGGTTGTGTAGACGCCTGACGGTGGATTCTAGCAGGTTCCTGATCACGTCCTTTAACATCAGATTTGCGATGACGTAAATTTCGCGGTCGATCTGCAGGTCGATGGCGATCTCCTTGCCTGAGACGTTCAACTCACAGTAGATGTCGGCGAGCACACCATTGATAGAGTCCAAGAGAGGCATGCTGGTCATGCTGATGCCTGGCGCCGTCCGCAGCGCCCGGACGTTGTCGATCAGGCGGTTCATCTTATGTAGGGCACTGATGGCACAGCTGGTGTGTTCGTAGTCGGCGGTGACTGCTTCTTTTTCGATCAGTTCCATATACCCCATGGCAATATGGATCGAGTTGGTGATGTCGTGGCACATTAGATCCACGTACAGTTCTAGTTCCCTACGGGCGTTGATGAGCTGTTCCTCGAAGAGGATCTTGCGCATGCTGACGGTGATCTGATTGCACACTGCCTTGATCAGGTCGATCTCGTCGATATCCGGCGGTGATGAGGTGGAAAATGCGATGACTCCGATGACGCCGTTCCGATCCGAGAGAGGCAGCGTGGTTGCCCAATGGATGCCGAGTCGGTGGGACTCCTTGAGCAGCTTGGGCATCACGGTACCCTTCTTGATCTGTCGGGTAATGACGCTATTGTGAAATGCGCTCCTGCCAGCCAGTCCCCGCTCATCGGGGCTGATCTGCTGTTTCGACAGCATTGACTGCAGCATAGGGCTGTACCCTCGGCTGGCGGCCAGTTCAAGATAGCCATCTTTAAGTAGCAGCGCGGCGATCGTCCGGTATCCGAAGGTATCCGAGATGGATCCGATTGCCTGTTCCAGCAGGTTCTGGGGGGCGTTCGTGACTGTTGTAAGGACCGAGATGTTCAGCAGCACCTGCAGCAGGGTTACATCCTTGATGTTGATAGAGATGCTGATCAGGTTGCCTGACTTATCGTTTATGTTGTCACATCTGGCCTCAATGTAGTGTTTTAGTCCGTGTTTATCGACGAAGGGAAGTATAACGCCTTTGGTGCATTCCTTATATAGTCCGGGGAGGATCTCCTCGATGTTCCTGCCGGCCAGCGCATCGTCATTATGTTTGAACCACCTTGTGAACTCGGTATTCGTCCAGACTACCTTTCCCGAGGGGTCGATCACACACGTAGCATTGCCGATCTCTCTGATCATTCAAGCTATGTTATGAAGGTGAATGTAAAAAGGGTGTTAATCATTTTAACGTAAAGGGATGGGAAATCAAAAGATATGATGACCGGTGCTATCCGGTCAGACTATTGTCGCTATTTAATATCCTCTCATCTCGGACTTGATCCGCTCCAGCTGGGCGATCCGCTTTTCGATGGGCGGATGGGTGGAGAGCAGTTCCATGATGGCGCTGCCTGTCGGTGATATGCACAGAGCTTTCGCGGAGTCTAGGGCTCGGGCGCTTTCTCCGGAGACCTTGGTGTTTGAGATCTTCTGCAGGGCGCTGATTAGCTCGTCAGGATTCCGGGTCACATAGGCAGATCCGCTATCCGCTCCGTACTCTCGGTACCTGGAGACCGTGTTGATGAGGATGAGTCCTATGGTATTGGAGAAGAGCATGGATACCATCCACGCTGCCATGCTGGCGCCGAGGTTGTCTCGGTCCCCTCGCATTACTGATGCGAATATAATATAGACCATCCAGGTGATGATCGACACGATAAAGCTGGCGAAGGTGACCACGAACATGTCCCGATTCTTCACATGGGTCATCTCATGGGCTAGCACCGCCTCCAGCTCCCGCTCGTTCAGTCGGTTGAGGATGCCGGTCGTTACTGCTACCACAGATTTGGATGGGCTCCTTCCCGTCGCGAAGGCGTTGGGCATGTCATTGGATACGATGGCGATCCTGGGCTTGGGCAGTCCCATGCGGGAGCACAGCCCTTCGATCATCATGTGAAGTCTCGGCGCTTCAGCCTCGCTGACGATCTGGGCTCCGGTGGACCATAGTACCAGCTTATCCGAGAAGAAATACTGGATGAACAGGAAACCGCCTGATAATAGGGCGATAAACATTGGATTGATGTGGAGAGCCAGCAGTATTAAAATAGCTAGCGCGAGCAGTACGAGTAACGTACCATATACGATAACTTTTCGGATTGTGAATCCCCAGTCTATAGACATAGGAACATCATCTCTATTTGCGATTCTAATTAAATAGTTACGCCTAAATACTTTTTGATTCGATCGCTAAACTATTGTAATATGGGATAAAAATCATTTCCCCGGTTTTACGACTATATCGTTATCCTTCCGGCTGTGCCAGACGATCCATACCCAGAGGAAGGATATGATCGTGGCGATCACGGTGGTGATAGCCAGGAATAATATATACCACCAAAGCAATCCCGTTTCTTTCACGTTATAGCCGAGGCTGCTGACCACGGTTGCGATGGTGTTCGGTACTAGGAACGCCGTGCCTAGGACTGTCAGGTAGGCGGTGACCAGCGCAAAGCGGTTGTTCATTACCTGTAGTTGGTTGTTGTATATGCTCTGCATGACCTCAAGTCCAGAGGCCAGGACGTTGGACATCTGCTCAGAGAGTTCGATGTGTCGGTCGATATTGTCGGAGAGGAGGCCGATCTTGCCCAGCAGTTTATCGTCGTCCGTTATAAGATCTGCGTCCCCGTAGCGCAGATTTTCGATCACGTCCTTGGTGGCCCAGAGTGCATCGAGGTATGTGATCAGTATGTGCTTCATCTCATAGATCTCTCTGGCGATGATCTTCTTGTTGTATTCCTCGTCGATCAGTCGCCGGCTTATGTCGTCCCCGTGTTTCTCGATCTCGCGCAGGTACTCGAAGTTTCGGTCGTTGTTCTCGTCGAGGATGCGCTCTAGGATTAGGGTTAGCTTGTCGATCCGTACGTCCGCCTTCATCTTCTTCATAAATGCGGGGGCGTAGCGGAAAAATTTGATAAGGCGTACTAGGTTCTCGTCGTGGACGGTCATGATCAAGTTGTCACGCATTAGTATGATCAGTGGCCTGACCTTGACGTCGAAGCCCTGGACCATGACGGAAGGCATCCTGATGCCCAGTTCAGTATCGGCGTCTTCGTAAGAGGATAAGAAGCCTGAAAAGAGCTTATGTGCTGGGATCTGGCTGAAGCCCATGATACCCAGGATCTTTTCCAGTTCTTTCTCGATGTCTTGTACTGTACAGTCAACCCAGGCCACGCTTGCCGTCGGGATCGTACGGAGATACTCTTCTAGCGGCTTTTCGGTGATGCGTTCTACCTGGCCGTCGTTGTGCAGCATGACGCACGTCGTCGAAGGCATTTTCGTGTAAGTGGCAGTGGTGGGAACAGAATGGGCGTTCTGGGCTTCCGTAGCAGTCATCTCCGGCTCAGTTTTTTTACCGAAGTATGATTTTATCTGACAAATACTTAGCCGTCATACCACACACGATAATTATAGAAAAATTTATATACAAAACTAACGATATACAATTAGCGGATAGCATAGGCCTGATCACCATTGGAATCGGCCATATGCCATCATAGAGACAGAGGTCGTGGTCTTATATACACTCTTTACACTCTTTATCCTCAAAATATATATGTTACACATGGCATCATGGCGTTGATCAAACCACTACAGAACCCGGAAGGAACTCAAATTGTATAGTATAGTCTCAAAATCGGAGCTGGCAACTTATACCACACAGCTAATCGTGGATGCTCCGGATATCGCCAGAAAGGCTCGTGCAGGACAGTTCGTGGTCGTAAGGGCAAGCGATAAGGGGGAACGGATACCGCTCACCATCGCGGACTACGATCGCGAAAATGGAACTATAACGATGGTTATCCAGCCGGTCGGGGGCTCGACAGGAAAGATCTGCTCCCTTCGCGAGGGAGAGGTGCTACATGATGTCGTCGGGCCGCTGGGAAACCCGAGCGAAATGATCAAAAGCGGCACAGTTATCTGTATAGGAGGAGGCATCGGCATCGCCCCGATATATCCAATCGCCCGCGAACTCAAGGCCAGCGGAAATAAGGTGATAACGATCATCGGCGCGAGGAGCGCCGATTACCTGTTCTGGGAGGATAAGCTGAAGGCGGTCAGCGACCAGCTGATCATTACGACCGACGATGGCACCAGGGGCATCAAAGGCTTTGTGACAGGACCGCTTACAGATTTAATCAGATCGGGACTGAAGATCGATCGGGTCGTCGCCATAGGGCCGCTGGTTATGATGAAAAATGTTGCAAACACAACCCGGCCATATGGGCTTAAGACCATCGTAAGCCTTAATCCGATCATGGTTGATGGCACGGGCATGTGCGGATCCTGCCGGGTTAGCGTCGGGGGCAAGACGCGATTTTCCTGTGTGGATGGACCGGAATTTGATGCACACGATGTCGATTTCGATGGCCTGCTGGCTCGGGGGCGCATGTATGCGGACGAAGAGAGGGCGTCGACTGAAGCTTACCAACATATGAAAGACGGAGTACCATTATGCCTGACCAGGAGATAAAAACTAAAAAACCAGCAGCGCCTGGAGGGCCCGGCCAGGAGATCATTGATCGGCGGAAACAGGTGCCTGCTAGGGAGCAGGATCCCACGGAACGGGTCCGAAACTTCGACGAGGTCACCTGTACCTACAGCGAGTCAGAGGCGGTCAAAGAGGCGAAGCGGTGCATGAGGTGCAAGGTGCCCCAGTGCATGGAAGGCTGTCCAGTGGGCATCGACATTCGAAAGTTTGTTGGAGAGATCGCTGAAGGCAGGTTTGAGGACGCGGCAAACACTCTCAAGGAAAAGAATACTCTGCCCGCCATCTGCGGCAGGGTATGCCCACAGGAATCACAGTGCGAGAAGCTCTGCATCTTACGTATGAAGTGGAAGCCGGTCGCCATTGGCAGGCTGGAGCGATTTGCCGCCGAGCACGAAAAGCAGGGCGAGAAGTCGTCCATCCCAGAATGGAATGGGGGGAGGATCGCGGTGATCGGCTCTGGACCTGCAGGACTGACAGCAGCCGGGGAACTGGCGAAGATGGGCTACAAAGTCGTCATATACGAAGCGTTGCACACCGCAGGCGGCGTCTTGACCTACGGAATACCCGAGTTTAGGCTCCCCAAGGGCATCGTGAATCGGGAAGTTGATTATGTTAAAAGCCTCGGGGTCGAGATTCGGTTGAATCAGATCGTCGGCAAAACAATCACCATTGACGAAATGCTCCAAGAGTACGACGCGATCTTTATAGGTAGCGGAGCGGGGCTGCCATTATTCATGGGCATCCCAGGCGAGAACCTCTGCGGCGTCTACTCGGCCAACGAGTACCTGACCAGGATCAACCTGATGAAAGCCTACCAGTTCCCCGACCACGACACCCCGATCAAAAAAAGCGGGAAGGTCGCCGTGGTCGGCGGTGGCAACGTGGCGTTGGACGCGGCCCGGACCGCAAGAAGGCTCGGCGCCCATGTCTACCTGATCTACCGGAGGGGCGAGAAGGAAATGCCCGCCCGTAGGGAGGAGACCGAGCATGCAAAACAGGAGGGCATCGAATTCAGGCTGCTCACCAATCCGACCCGTGTCATCGGCGACGATAGGGGATGGGTCAAAGGTATCGAGGTCGTCAGCATGGAGCTCACCGAGCCCGATGAGTCCGGACGCCAGCGCCCGATCCCGGTACAGGGCAGCGAGATGGTGATTGACGTCGACACTGTTATTATAGCCATCGGCACCTCCCCCAATCCCCTTATAGTCCGCTCGGCGCCCGGGCTAAAGACCAATAAGGAGGGAGGGCTGGTCGTGGACGACTGTACGGGCATGACCTCTCGGGAAGGAGTGTTTGCCGGAGGCGATGCGGTATCCGGCTCGGCAACCGTGATCAGCGCTATGGGCCAGGCTAAAGAGGCGGCGAAGGCCATCGATGAGTACGTTAAAAGTAAGAGGAAACAGGCTGCTAGCTAGTCGACCTATGAAAGAAATGGCAATGCTAAAAGATCAGCCCTTTCACTATATTTAGCACGTTCTCAGGCCACTCCCCAACGGTGGTACCGCTGATCGGTAGGCCAGTAGGCATCATGTTTTTTGGCACCTTTTCTGGGCCGCCCAGCTCCTTGCTCACCTTTTTCCGGATGCATGCCCCCTGCTTATCGCCCTTGCAATAGGCATTGATGAAGCCGATGATGGCATACTTCCTTTTTTCATCCTTGCCATAGACTTGGACAAAGGGGCATTTATCAAGTCGATCGCATGCTTCTACCATATATATCAAAAATAGATGGGCTATAGAGGTGATAAAGATTCTCTATTCGTGTAATAAGTATATATTTGAAACAAGCATACTAGTCAGGTAACCTGTTAATATGACTGAAGAGAACGTGCTGCAGCGCCGGTTGAAAGAGATCCTCCTCAAGGAGACGCCCTATGTCCTGGAGGAGGCACGTTACCGCATGTTCGATCTCGCCGTTTATGTGCCCGAAGAGACCGCCTTCGAAGGCCTTTCGGAAAGCGGGCAGGTTAGCGCCGTACGGGCCTGTAACAGGTACCTGCTCGATGGCACCTGTGGCGATCGCAAAAAACGGTTTTTGGCTAACTTTGAGCCGGTCTACGACGAGCAGTGCCTACTCTCTGGGTTCAAGGACCTATCAACGAACCTGATCATCAGCGAGCGAGACCTTAACACTCTCCTGTCGGACCGGAAAATCATCAAAAAGCACACTGCCTGTGATGCCGCAGAGCGTTACTGCGGCCACCTCGCGAAACGGATCAATGCCGAGCAATGCCTCGCCCAGGGGTTGCGCCTGAAAGAAGGCCTGCATTTGGTCGAGTTCAAGAGCGATCACGACGATGTGAACCGCTTCTTGGAGCAGCTTCCTCACTATGCGATGCTTGCCGATTACATCTGGCTAGTGCTCGGCAGCCGGCAAAAGCAGCCTAAATGGATGCCTTCGTACGTTGGCATCTTCCGGGAGGTGGGGGACGGTTTTACTATGGAGAAGGAGAGCAGCTACCAGAAAAGGCTCCCTCCGCTGGCAGGGGCGGTCCTCCGAGAACAGGGCATACCGGAAACGTTGAAGGGTGAAATGCTTTATGAGTTCATGCGGAAGTGGTTTATCAATTCGATCTTTTACCGAACCGAAGGCCTAGTCGTCTCCATGCACGAGCTGGACGTGCTGCTGAAAGGGAAAGAGGATCATGGGGGCAGGCAGAGCAGGCTTTTCCATGGGAAATAACGGCTATGTTATGCTAATCTGATTGCTCTGGACGGGTGATGCGGCAACGCCATCGTTGTATTGCGTTTGGATCATGGATTACAGCTTATTCAGGCTAATCTTTCTGTGTTGATTTGTTAGGTTTGATGTTTCCTTGTGGCATCTCTGGTGGCACGAAAACGCGGGTGCAATCGCCATAGCGAACACAGGAACATTGGATGGCAGGGCGCAACGGTTGTTTTCTTTATCAATTCTGACGCAATTTTATTGGTATCATATTTAAAATGGTATAGCAATCGAGCACATTATGAGATTATGTAGCACAATAATATATTAATTATAAAATAATATATCCATAACAATAGGCTAGCAAGTGCATTCCAATGAACTACGATCGATCATTAAACAGCCTATGGAAACGAATCATCGAACTTTTCCATAACGATCAGGACACCCCCTCGAAATTTAAAAGGCAACTGACGGATCCGGAGCTCATGAGCAGTATTTTGAATAGCACCCACGATGGCATCAGCGTCCATGATAAAGAATTCAATATTGTCTTAGCCAATGCCACGATGGAAAAGCTGTTTCCAAATATGCTGCCGCTGGAAGGCAAAAAATGCTATAATGCCTTTTTTGGTTTAAATGAGCCGTGTTCTGACTGTCAGTGTAAAAAAGCGTTACAGACAGGTGAAGGCCAAGCTGTAAGAGCCATGATAACAACGCCTTCGATCGGCCCAGTATGGCTCGAGACACACGCATATCCAACCTTCGACAGAGCGAACAATGTGACCGGCGTCATCATATATCATCACAATGCCACCGAGTACAAACGATTGGAGTCTTCCAGAGACCGGACTGAGCTCTATATGGATCTGATGAGCCACGACATTAAAAACATGACCCAGATCGCGCTGGGAAACCTGGAGATAATCCAGGGAGAGCCCCAGGCCCCGGACGTGAAACGGATGTTATCAGCATCGATCGATGTGTTAAACGACATTTCGAACCTAGTCCATACAGTTAGTACGCTCAAAGCCGTGGAGAGCGAAAAGCTGATGCTCGAACCCACTGATATTAGCCGCACGATCGCACATGCGGTTGGCAGGTATACGAATGTCCCGGGAAAATCAGTCCTGATCGATTACAAACCGGTTGCCAGTTCCATGACCATGGCAGACAGCCTGATTACTGATGCTTTTACCAACCTGATCGATAACTCGATCAGGCACACTCCTGGCGATCAGGTCAGAATCACCATCGCACAGTCGACAGTGAAGCTGGAAGGAAAGAGCTACCACCGGATCACAATAGAGGATAACGGTCCGGGCATACCCGATGAGTATAAGCGGCGGATATTCGAGCGCTCCATCACCATCGATAGCAAAGAACGTGGCAAAGGTCTCGGTCTTTACCTGGTCAAAACGTTGATCGATCGGTATGACGGGAGGGTATGGGCTGAAGACCGAGTTCCAGGAGATCCTGATAAAGGCTCCAGGTTCGTCGTGCTATTGCCCAAAGTGGAGAGAGTTTAACGCCCTCGGCGCATCATCATCTCGCAGTAGTTACAGAACTGTCGGCTCAGCAGAATTGGCTCGCCGCACCTGCGGCATACGTTGACTTCCGGATCCGGCGCTCCAGGCCTGGCTCCCGCATTTTTACCGCAGTACAATGGCCTCTGTCTAGAGGATTCCTTTAACTTGAGGATCTTGATCTGCTCCCGAGAGTATTGGAGGTACCTGCCGATGGAGAACATATACACCAGGTTCCCCGCGCCGATAGCGAAGTAGTTGCCATCAGCGCTGGACCAGAGTCCGAGAGCGATGCTATCGAATGGGTAGGTCAGCAGGATATCGCCCTTGCGGTTGAGTACATAGACGTTACCCGTGCCGGTCGTCACGAAGACCATGCTGCCATCTCCTGAAATCTTTATCCTCTCTACCGGTCCGGGGACGATCGCCTTCCAGATCTGCTGCAGGTTTTTATCCGTATAGTATACCTGAGAGTTAGAGAAGCCTATGGCTACGTAGCGGCCGTCGTCTGTGATCGAAAGGTCTGTGATCCGGCCGGCGTAGGTACTGCTCGCCAGCTCATAGCCTCGATCGCTCACGCAGTGGATTGTATTGTTCATCATCTCAAGGACGAAGCTGAACTCCCCATCGAAAGATGTATCGGTGTATACCACCGGTGAGTTTGTGATGAATTCCCACCGCAACCGCCCGTCCTTGGTGAACGTATACGATCGGCCCTCGTCGGTGCCTGCGGTCACCAAGCTGCCGCCGGTCGAAATGCTCAGCGTCGTCACAGGCTTCATGAAACTCCGGCTCCAGGCAACTTTGCCCTGTCGGTCCAGCGCTCGGAGCGAGCAGTCATCATAGCCTGCGACTACCAGAGCACCCGACGGGTCCATATCCAGCGATCTCAGGCGTTTACCGAGACGGTATGTCCATAACTGGTCCCCGCGCTTGTTATAGAAAGAAACGATGCTGTCTTTGGAACATGCGACTATATACTCGCCGTCGTCGGTCGATTTGACAAACACTACATCGTCCCCGGTGGTATTTGCCCAGATCAGCCTGCCGCTATGGTCGATAAAATAGACGTCGTGATCGTCAGACGCAGCTGTAATAAATGAACTGTTCGGGGTCATATAGACATGGTTGATTTTACCGCTTGCCTGGCGTTTCCACTCGGCTTGGAGAATTTTTTCCGGTGGCATCCCCTACCTCTATCCTGTGTTAATATGTTACGGGTTTAGAGCATATTAAGTATACTGGTGGTCGAAAAATAGAAAATTATCCTACAGGGGATGGGTTCTTCCGCGACATACTTACTGGCTGGGCGATCACCAGCCCGTGCCGGACCATGCTTTCGATCTCATCCCGCACGCCCATCACCATCTCTGTGGTATTCGCAACCTCCACGACCACTGGGAGATCGAGAGTGACAGACGAAACACATCAAAGCTCTCGATCTCTTTCTCATGGCCGGAGCCCATTAGCCCCCATATACCGTGCAGCCCAGGAACCCTTTTTGCCTGAAGTACTCGACGAGGCCGTGTATGCAGGCTGATCGCCAACTTTCGCCGTCATCGAAACATAAATCCGCAGCATTCCGCTAGAGGACATATATTTACCTGTAATCACTTCACCGTAATTAACATTATCAATCGTTTAGGATCGTGGGGGCCGCAGGTGAAGAAACCACACAGACTTTAGCCATGGAATGAACCCGCCCATCGAACCTGCAATAAACTATCTAACTCCGTACCACTGTCATCTGACCCTTGTCATATCGGCTGAAAGTGATATATAAGCCAGTTAGACTTGCCATTTAGACTCAACGATTGAGAGTTGCCACAGGAAGTCCATAGCGTAAAAACACCGAATTCCCTCGTCCCTCTACACCCCAGTTAATAAACCCGAGAAATTGAGCCGACATATGCCGCGAGCAAGCCGCCCGCAACATTGACCGATGATATTGGCGACTGCGGCATGGTAATCCCCGCTCTCAACCAAGCGGAACGTCTCGAACCCTAAGGCCGAAAAGTGGTATAGCCCCCAGGAAGCCCGCGCAGGCCAGATCATATAGGCCGCCGGATAAGTTAGACCTGCGAGCGCCGCTATCGCAAAGCTGCCGGTGATGTTCACGAGTATCGTGCCAGGCCTTAAATTCCCGAGCCGCCTCCATACGGGACAGCCAATAGCGAATCATTGAACCTAGGGCGCCCCCATCCGACCAGCACTATCGATTCCACGGTCGTCCCCCCACCACATATACCACAATCTATCTGCCTGCCAACACCCCGGCGAGCCCGAGCAAAAGGCTGACCAGCACATCAGAAAAATCTAAGACCAGTTAATTGGCGAACTCGGGCGACGCCTGCAACGTCTGGAGGCCGAATGTCAAAGTGGTGAAGGGCTCCCACGAACCCCGCACCGAATAAGACCCGTAGCCTCGCGCTGAATATGCCTGCATACACGGCCTCGTACGATATAAGTTCAGCATGACGCAGCCGGTTACATTGATTACTAGGACACCAAGCAGAGATGGTATAAGGAGACCAATCGCATACAGTGCGATCGCTCCGGCAAAACCGCCCGCAGCGACCAGAAGATAGGATTCAGGATCTTATCATTATCAGCCTGCAAACTACATATCGACCGATATAAACTTTCGTTGTTTATTAATCCTCCATAATTCGAGTTTTGATAAACGAATACCTAAAATCGCGATGTCGATAATGATTTTTGTGCAAAATATTTCTATAAACCACAACAGGGTTAAAATATAAGAACAGTTAATTATCGTCAGATCAATTACCCAATGGGAGGTATATACATATGAAACGAACGAATATTATGGTAGTATTATTTGTAGTTTTGGCTGCATTTGCAGTTGCGATTTCAGGATGCACATCGCCGACCCCAACACCTACAGAAGGGGCAAACGTAACAGCCACACCTACTGAAGCGGCAAACGTAACAGCCACACCGAATACAACGGCAAACATGACGGCCTCGGCTCTGATGATCAACGGATCCGTAGCCAGCCAGCAGAACTTAACTCTGGCTGATCTGAAAGCGATGCCGCAGAATACGATCAACGCATCGCTGACCAATAGCACCGGCGGAAATGAAACCGTTAATGGCACGGGTGTCCTGCTCAATACCCTGTTGACAGCATCCAACCCTGCTTCGAACGCAACAAGCGTGACCTTCATCGCATCGGATGGGTTCTCCAATAGCGTCAACATGACAGATGTACAGGCAGCGACAAATGCAACAATTATAATCAACGACGATGGTACACTCCGCAATGTGATACCCGGCCAGCCCGCAAGTACCTCCGTCAGCAACCTGACCGTTATCACGATCAGCTAACAATAGATAGATAATGATGGCCTGTACGGCCATCCCTTTTCCTTATAACAGCGTCGCATTCCTATTTGAAAACCTGAATATCAAAGGAATTGTTAGAAATCATTGTCTTGCAAAGAGCATAGGCGACGCAGCGTGGAAACAGCTAATCACCGCTCCAAGTACAAGGCCGTGAGTGCCGATACAACCGTAGTAATGGTTAACCCTGCTAACACGTCTAAAATGTGCTCAAGATATGGGGCCAACTATTCGAAAAAGAACCGAAAGGCCGCACACACGAATGTCCGACATGCTGACTTGTCACGGATAAAGGCCGAATGCAGCGGTGAACATTCTCTCAGACTGGGATTGCAGCCTGTCGGCTAAAACATATAGAAGCCCACGGATAAATCCATGGGAGCAGTCACGCAAAACCCTATATAATAGGAGCTATAAGGTAATGAATCAAACGAACAGTAGCAGAGGCCGTTTTTTATGAAGTTCGATCCTGAGCAGGTTAAGCTTGAGACGAAAGAAGACTTCGATCGGGCGTGGAGCACCAGCGGCAAGTATGTGGCCAGGCCGGAGCCGGGCAGGGACTATACCATTCACCACGAGCAGGGGAAGGCTCATCCCGTCTACGAGACCCTGAATAAGCTGAGGGGGGCATACCTCAACATGGGCTTTGACGAGATGGTAAACCCGATCATCATCGATGAAAGCGACATTTTCAGGCAGTTCAACTACGAGGCGCTGGCGGTTCTAGACAGAGTATACTATGTGGGAGGCCTGCCAAGGCCGAACGTGGGCATCTCGGACGAGCGCTTTGCCCAGATTGAAGGGATCTTCAATCGCAGCCTCAGCAGTGAAGACAGAGAAACCATCAGGGAGGTCTTCCATAAGTATAAAAAGGGCGAGATCGAGGGCGACGACCTGGTGGCAAGCCTATCGGCCGGCCTAAAGGTACAAGACTCAAAAGTGGTGGTAATGATCGACCACGTATTTCCGGAGTTCAAAAAACTAGACCCGATCTGCTCTCGCAGGACGCTACGCAGCCATATGACCTCGGGTTGGTTCATCTCGCTGGCCTCACAGGTCAATAGGCGCCCGACCCCGCTCAAGCTATTCTCGATAGACCTGGTTTTCCGCCGGGAACAGGAAGAAAACGCTGATAGGCTGCGGGCATACCACTCGGCTTCCTGTGTAATCATGGATCCGGACGTGACCGTAGAGCACGGCAAAGCCGTCGCTGCCGGCTTGTTAAAGCAATTCGGCTTCTCAGAATTCAAGTTTAAGCCTGACGACAAGCGCAGCAAGTATTATACTCCGGACACCCAGATCGAGGTATACGGGTTCCACCCGGCCTTGAAAGGCGGCAGCACGAAGTACAAGGATGGTTGGGTGGAGATCGCTACTTTCGGCGTATATTCGGCCACTGCGCTGGCACAATACGACATCCCCTATCCGGTCATGAACCTAGGTCTTGGCGTGGAACGCCTGGCCATGATCCTCTATCAGGCGAAGGACATGAGGGATATGGTCTACCCCCAGTTCAGCGAGGAGTGGACCATGACTGACGCCGAGATCGCCCGTATGATCTCGATTGAGAAGCGCCCTCAGACCAAGGAAGGCTGTGACCTATCCATGGCGATCATCACAACCGCAGAACAAAATGGCACGGCTCCAAGCCCGTGCAGGTTCGATGCGTGGACTGGCGTCATCGGCGGAAAGAAGCTCCGGGTCTACATGGAGGAGAAGGAAGAAGGCAAGAAGCTTTGCGGCGGAGCGATCCTAAATGAGGCTTATGCTTACAAGGGCGACCTGCTGGGTGTGCCGCTGAATAACCCGAAGTATGTTGAGGTCGTAGAGAAGGGCGCCCGTACCGGGCTCAGGTACATCGACTCCATCGCGAACGCTGCGGCGAGAAATATCGAGGAAAGCATATATGAAACGACCATCAAGATGTCCCGCGCCCCAGGCGACGTGTACATGAAGGTCGACCCGATCGCGCTGCGGTACATTCAGGGCAAAAAGCATAAAATAGACTTTAGAGGGCCGGTGTTCACCAGCATAAAGGCTGAACTCATCGAATAATTTTTCTGACGGCCACTTGAAAACTGTTGATGAACTAACGTCAAGCGCCCTTCAATGAAACAGGAAGATAGCCCTTCAGGGCATGGCAGTTCACTCACTCAATAGCAGCCCATACGAATTGATGTCAGCGGCCATAATGCCATACTCGTTGTTCTTGCATGGCACGGCGTTGACAGGAAGGCCGATCTTTCTTACAGTGGCGAACAACGCCGATCCCCGGCGACCTCCATATAAGTGCGGGCTTTCTCCGATTACCTGCACTCCCCTTTTATAGATTTGTCGACGACGCCCTGCACTTGTTCGGATACGCAGTCATCGCAGAAAATACCTGGTAGGCAGCGAACCACAACACCTTGTAGTACCCACATAAAAGGCGTGCCGCTCCAGCTTGTAAGTTGTTTCATGAATCATAGGGTCAGCGACTTCAGGAACGGGTGTCAGTTTTTCGTGATCGTATCGATCGGCGCCCTTATATGTATGCCGGTAAACTGGGTGATGTATGCCTTTTGATATTCGGCCAGAAGCTTTCGAGTCTTTTCCGGCCCGGGCACATGAGGACAGCTCAGCTGTTTTCCATAGTCTTTGCACCCGAACTGGCACTTCCATCGGCCCTGCTCGATAGCCACAACCCCCCTTGGGTCGATCCTGTGGATGGAGGTGTTATGCTTAGCTGCCATTTCAGCAAGCTGCCGATCGAGCAATCCATATAGTATAGACACGGGTCCCGTGCACAAAGGTGCTAATATCAGTTATGCGTAATTATCATACAAGATGGATAAACATTTTAATGTGGAGGCGGGACAGCTCTTCGAGGAGCAGAGGCGGCTTGCGGAGAAGGCCCGGTTGTACGATGCGTTTGGAAAAGTCAGGCGTATCGCAGGACTGGATTGCTCGTACATAGGAGATCTGATCATTGGCGGTGCAGTGGCCGTTGACTTTGATATGCTGATGCCGGTGGAAAAAGCCCATATTGTCCGTAAACTCGACTTCCCCTATATACCAGGACTCCTAGCATACCGTGAGTCGAAGGCCATGATCGGCGCGGCACAAAAGCTAAAGGTCGGCGCGGACGTCCTAATGATCGATGGCTTTGGCACGAACCACCCTCGACGTTGCGGTATCGCGACGCAGATCGGACTGGATCTGGAACTGCCGACGATCGGGGTGGGTAAAAGTTTCCTATGTGGGGAAATTCGGAAAGATGATTATATCTATCAGGATGGCGAACGGGTCGGCAAGATGGTATTTTCGAAAAGCTCTAAAAAGCCGGTCTACGTCTCGCCTGGGCACAGGATATCGCTAGATACAAGCATTGAGCTTGTTGAGAAGTGCGTCAGGTTTGGAAGGCTGCCGGAGCCGATCCGATTTGCCCATGAATACGTGACCAGCTTGAAAAATAGCTGCTAAGTAAGGCTTGCTGACACAAAACTGGTGCCTGACGGGCGACAATGATGCGACAATGATCCTTTAAAGGATAGTGATTGCAATACAGGATATATTACTATGAACGAGGTGAAACGGATCAATAGGGCTCGATTCCCGCCATTGCTAAGACGGGTTCCCTAACCCCCTACTGCCCCAAAATTATGATTATCGCTTGTTTGGGCCTGTTCATGGCGGCCGTATGCCGGCTCATGAGGATGATATCATGATTGTCTGCGTCCCGGCGGGTGAAAGCGCCACCCTGACAGTTGCCAATTTCCAGCGGATCAGGAGGTTTGTCCTGTCCCTGGGGCTGCGGCAGACATACTGCAACATGTTCAACTATAATCCCTACTATCCATTCACTAACTTCAGCCTCTACCTGAACCCTCCGAACCAGCGAAACATTAACTGTGACCTCTGCCGGTCGGATTTTCCCATCATAGTTATTAGGACGACCACAGGCTGTAACCAATACTGGAAGATCCAGATGATGGGTGATGATACAAACGGCTTGGTGCTGCTACAGCAGTATTCCTCGATTAGAACGCCGGATACTCTGGTGAAGGAAGCCGAGCGACTCTTTCGGGAAGCACTGACTGAAATCGATAAATACGAATAAGCAGGATATTGGTGTAGCATGACAGCACATCTGGGCCATGAGCTGACTGAAGAGGACTTTGCCGAACCGATCGCATCATATGATGAGGGGCCGTGCCCTAGAATGGGAGAAAGATGTCCTCTGTGCAAGGATCGACTCGAAAAAGGAGTTCCATCAGTCTGGATCACGATTTTTAACTGGTCGTCTGACCTTACATTATACTTCCATGAGGCCTGCTTCCGACGATCGGGGTTTGAGGAGAATTACAGGGATAAATATCTTAAGAACGCCTACGACATACGTGATTTCATTGCTGGGAGCCATTTCTGGAACCCGGAGTACGATCGGGTGCTGGATCATTTTGACTTTGACCAAGCGGTCGAGCTAATTGTATATCCGCAGTATCCCAAACTTGAAGCTTGGTGGGACAACGAACCTGCCCTGGAGCTAGCCGGAAAAGAGCGTAACAAGGGCCGGTCGGACCCGCGGGCGCCCTTCTACCTGTTCGATATCCTGTATAAGAGTGGATACAGGCAGGAGCTCCTGGATATTATGGAGAAGCTGCCGCCGTATGCCTGGATCTCATTCTCGCTGCACGATGACCGAAGGTTTCAGGAAGAGGCAGCATGGCTGATAGGCGTTCCGGATTTTCCCGGGGCCCTTGAACGGCTTAGGAAAAGCCGTATGAGCCTGAACGACATGCTCTTTGTGGTCGAAACGGGTAAAAATAACCCGCAACTCCTCGATATCCTCCGCGAAGCGATCGACCGGTATGAACTGGATCGGAGCTACTCGGCGGTTTCCAGCGGGTTCTCTGGATTCGACATGGTACGCTACGCCCAGCTGTGCTATTTTTTTGCATCAGACCCATGGCGCCTGCCTGTGCTTGAGCGCCTGCTGACCCAGTTTCAGTTTCCGGTGGATGCCCACGGGGAATTCACTTACACGAAATGTTTTTACTTCCGAGCTGCAGTCTTTTATTTCCTTCTGAATCAGACGGAGGGGGTCAAGTCGTGGCTTAGCGCGCTGGAACGGGAGATCCATTATTACCCCCGGGGCAGTCCGGCGGGCTTCATCAACGATACAAAGCGGATGGCGGCGCGGTATCTTAAAAGCCAGGTCACCTAAAGTCTAGGTTCAGAGGCCGCCTCGTTGAAGATATCCTCGCACGGGCCGGGATACATAGTAGATCGCCTGCAGCAGCTATGCGTCCGATCACAGGAACCGAATGTCGGTTTGCTGTTCCAGCCTCAGGGATCTTCTCGGCCCTTTCGAGCGCCACTTCGGCAATATCTACATCAATCTTTCCCTCTGTCCCAGGCTCGAAGTTTCTTTTTTAACCTCCGCAATGGCAGCGTCGAGCATGCCCTCGTCGGTGGAATCGCATAATTTACTGATGAGGGTGATATGCCTCTGAAAGCCCGCCACGTCAGTATATACATTCATCAGATGATAGAATTGCAGTACTCCGCACGCGGCCAGCACTCGCATAATCGACTCAGGATCTTCAATTATAAGCAGGTCCAGACAAATTTTCAGCATTATTTGGGAAGGATCGGTTCGCAGGAGCCCGACGAAGGCCAGCCTGCGCAGTTCGGTGTCGTCGGAAAAATCTTCGAGCATCGTCTCCTGCAAGGCCTGATCACGCGTGATTTCCCAGAGCGCTTCAGCGGCATGGAGGTGTAAGTAGCTTGGCGGCAGAACGGTGGCCAGTAATACCCGCAGGATATTTTCTGCTCTCCTAGTCCCCAGTACTCCCAGCCCCCGGATAGCTGTCGAGTCGAGGGCCAGCGCGTCCCGGACCAGCATATCCTCGGCCATCTCAAGCTCTTCCGGGGTCAGGCCATCGAAGTGGCTTCGGTCATAGCCCCCTTGTTGCTTGCCTTTGGCATGATACTGCGTTAAGAAGCGTTCTAAGGTCTCGCTCATATCAGGTGGTCTCCTTTAGTCCCATGCGAAATATCTATAATATTGATCGGAACAATGTAGCGGTTGTTATATAATATTTATCATAGCAAGCGCCGGCGATCGCTCCCATGGATAGAGCCGGTGGGATCCCATCGGCCCTGTCATAGTAAACGGGCCCTATTGGGTCGTACGTTCCAAGCTCGACCGAATAAATATTACAGGTCGAGCAATATATCATTATTTAGCGCATAGGCTGCGAAGACCGCCCGGAGAAATTGCTTAAGGCCCTTTATCGAGTGGTCATCCATATCACCATCGGGGAGATTATACATCAGCCAGGTCTCTGTTCCGCTCTCATCCACCATTCGGGATGCTAGCAAGCCAGTTATGCAGGCAGGCTCACGATACAGCACGGAAAATCCTCCGGAGAACTGTAATAGCCCTTTCATATGGGGCCGCCCCATAGTTCCGACGTCTATGAACATTGCTAATATCTGGTCCGTGCTCACGGTTCTTCCTTTAAAAGGCCCGTCCGGGACGACGACCTCCATAGGCTTTCTAAGCTCGAGGTAGGTGCTATCTGCGGCCCTCATCTCCGGGATCGATCCCCCGTCAAGGCCCTTATCGAGGATAAAGTCCAGTAGCAGCGAGTCAGGAGGCCCGCGCTCAAGGGCCTGTTTTGCCATATCTATGAGCCACTCCTCAGCTTTCCCGGAAATTGGGTAGTTGATCACGCAATAGCACCCGAAATCCTGGCCTCTGGAGGCAGGGCAATCCCTACACTGCCCCTCCAGGCCATCCAGAACCTTCGTGACATTCAGCGCATCGGATAATTTTTCGGTCTGGGTAGTCACGCCGTCCGGCCTTCTCATCTGAAACTCGATCGTACTGTTTAATGCCTGCTCCTCGGATTCGCCATCTTGCAGCCTGATCGACAGGATATAACGACAGTAGTCCCTTCGCTTGACCATTGGGATCAGCTCATTGAGGGGCAAAGCCTCCTTGACCTTACAGGGATAATCGATTATATAATCAACCGCCATAGCTCAAACTCCCATCTCAAAAATCATTTCGAGTAATTCCATATACTCAGAGGAGGGCCCTTATCCTCAAAGAGTTCTTCGTCCTCAATTACTAAAACAAATTCAGTACAGTATAGTTGGTGTAGAAGGTCGCCGAAAATCGAGGGGTAAATTTCCCTCAATGGCTAAAGCCATTGGCTTCCTTTACCCCATAGCCTCGCTATCGTGAAGGGGGCGGGCATAACTAACCAGTCCCGCGAGGGTCTTAATTTTTCTGCTTAGAAACCTTGTGCTGCTTCTTGAGGTAAGGCATCAGCCCGCCGGCCTCAAGCAGTTGCTGCATGAATTCGGGTATGGGCTTCATGGGCAGTGTCTTGCCGGTGGTGTGGTTGATGACCATGTTCTTCTCAAAGTTCACTTCGAGATCGTCGCCCTGCTTCGCCGCTTTGAAGATACCCTTGCACTCGATCAACGGCAAGCCAATGTTGAAGCCGTTCCGGTAGAAGATCCTTGCGTAGGACTCGGCGATGATGCAGGACACATCGCAGGCTAGGATGACTTGGGGTGCCTGCTCCCTCGAGGAGCCGCAGCCAAAGTTATTCGCCGCGACCAGGATCGGGTGCTTGACGTTCTGAGAGTCCGCGTAAAAGGTCGGATCGATGGACTCGAACGCGTGGACGGCCAGCTTCTTCAGGTCGAGTTCGTCGTACTTGTACTTGCCTGAGATGACCTCGTCGGTGTTGGTGTCAGGGGGGTAAATCCTGAGCACTTTGGATCTGATGGTTTTGAGAGCCATATTAGAGCGCCTCCCTAGGGTCGGTGACCTTGCCATAAACTGCGCTGACGGCAGCTACGGGCACGTTAGACAAGTAGATCTCCGACTTGTTGTTGCCCATCCGGCCTTTGAAATTCCTGTTCTGGGTGGATAGCACCTTCTCACCGTCGCCCAGCGCTACCGTCCTGCCGATGCAGAAGCCGCAGCCCGGCGGGCATACGGCAGCGCCGGCTTTGATCAGTGTCTGGATGTAGCCGGCTTTGGTGGCTTCGAGTAGTACATCCCGGCTGGCCGCGTAGACGACTAGGCGGGTGTCCTTATGGACCTTCTTGCCCTTTAAGATCTTGGCTGCGACCTTGAGGTCTTCCAGTCGGCCGTTGGTGCAGGAGCCGATGCAGACTTGGTTTAGCTCCATTCCGATGAACTCGGTGACTGGCCTTACGTTGTCTACCCGGTGAGGGGCTGCGATCATCGGCTCGAGCTTCGCCGCGTCGACTGACAGCTCGTCCGCGTAGTGAGCATCCTTGTCGGCTTCGAGCTTCTTGTATTCCTTTTCTCTGCCATGATCAGCAAGGAACTTCCTGACCTTGGAATCTGCAGCGCAGAGGCCTACTTTGCCGCCGGCCTCGATGGCCATGTTAGACATGACCATGCGGGACGCAACGGACATGTTCCTCACTGTGTCGCCCATAAACTCCATTGACATGTATGTCGCGCCGTCGGCGGTGATCTCTTTGACGATGTGCAGGAAGACATCTTTGGATGTGACGTGTTTAGGGAGTTCGCCGTTGATGTCGAACTTGAAGGCCTCGGGGACCTTGAGCCAGGTGGTGCCGTAAGCCATGATGGCGCCCACGTCGGTCGAGCCCATTCCTGTGCCAAAGGCTGCCAGAGCGCCGTGGGTGCAGGTGTGGCTATCGCCGCCGATAATGATCTTGCCCGGGGCGGAAAACCGTTCTGCGACAATCTGGTGGCAGATGCCATCGCCGTTCTCGAAGAAGTACGGCATGCTGTTCTCCCGAGCGAACTTCCTCATAAAGATCTGGACATTTGAAACCTGCTCGCTGGGAGATGGGGAGGCATGGTCACAGATTCCCGCCACCTTCTTCGGGTCGAACACCTTTCTGGTGCCAAGCTCCTTCTCCATCTGCTGTATGGCCAGCGGCATGGTGCCATCGTGTGAAAATACGAAGTCGACCGGGACGGTGATGATGTCGCCGGTCGCACAATCCTTGCCGCTCTTCGCGGACAAAATTTTTTCTGCAAGCGTCTTGCCCATCAATGTTCACCTGAAGGTGAGAGATGCTATAGCAGGTGGAGTTTATAAAGTTTATTACCGCGCCAGCTGCCTGTCGACTAGGCCCTGTTATGGTTCAGGATCTCACGGCCTTCGCTCACTGCCGGTCATCCTATCCAGGGCACCTTGAAATATTTCTTTTGCCCTCCCTGGCTTTTCGCTTTCTACCTGGTAGTATCCATAGATGAGGCACAGTAAGGCCGCATAGACGATCACTTTTATCGCGTCTATCAGATCAGGATTGACGGAGTGATCTGGGCTTCCTAGGTTGAATAAGAGGATCACCGTGCTGTTCAGAGCAGAGTTGATGAAATTGTGGGAAAAAACAAATCCTATCGTTAAGAAGAGCGAACGCGTCATGTAGTAGAGATAGCCGGAAATCGTATAGAAGAAAATCAATACAACAAACGAGAGGGATAGTGTTCTAGGGCCGGGAAATAGTGCAAACAGGCCGCACAGGACTGAGGCTGTTGCGATCCCCCAGAATGATGCGTAGCGGTTCGTCAGCGTTCGCTGGACGTAGCCGTGGAAATAGGTTTCGTACGCGATACTGCTTGCGAGAATTAAAAAGAGTTCGACCAGCAGGGTGGGTGCAGCGTGGCTAATATCTAACCAGAGGCTCTGGGCACTCCTGGTGTCGGCCATGGCCTGCCCGGTCAGCAGATAGGCTAGGTTAAGGATCGCGGCGCTCCCTAAGCCGATAATCAGACCCAGGGCTAAAGAACGGACGGCCTTAGTATCGACTTTGAGCCCGAGATCTTCGATAAACGCCTTTTTGAGGTCCAAACCGGCGGTGAAATACCCCGCCAGCATAAAAAGGGCGCAGTCAGGCAATACGTATAATATGGTGAGCAACAGCTGACGAAGGCTGCTGTTATCCGCCGAAACCGGACTCTGCAGAGCCCGAACGAGAAACAGCCAGCAGAAGGCTGCTATAATGGAAACTACTGCGATGACAACGAAGCTGATGATCAATGCAATAGCTACCCTGAACGCTACGCCCCATTGATCTTCTGAGTCATCCGATTGCTGGCGGTTACTCTCTGGCAAAGCCACACTCTATTTTAATCAGATTGTTAATATAATATTTACTGTATTGCGAAGCACTATACCCGAAAATTTTATTGTTAACGAGCACACGGCGAGAGAAACCCCAGTTGCCCTCAGCGCCGGAGGGAATCGAGTCTCGCTGGCTCGTCAAGTATCTAGCGTTCAACCGCTCTACATTTATCAGGTTATTGATAAATACAGCGGCGGGTTGAAACGTTATTTCGCAAGGCTGAAAGTACTGGCGGCTGTAATATTGAGTGAGCCGGGAACCGGACTTAACCTGAACGAGATTAACGCCTCCACCATCAAATATGGCAAGCCTTTTTCCGTGAAACAGGAAGATAGCCCTTCATGGCTGGCAGTTCACGATATCAAATCGCCGGCGGCCATAAGGCGTTTACCGTCCACCCATACGGAGGGCTTTAGCATTAGGCAGTCATGATGAATGAAAGCCGGCGCCTTGCCGCCTACGTTATCGCCTATCGCCACGTGGACTGTCCCGACCGCCTTTTCGTCCTCCAGGAGGTTGCCGGTCAGCTTTGCACCGTAGTTTATGCCTATGCCGATCTCACCGATGTTCCGGGCGTTGCGCTCCGCTTCCCGATCGCCCCTATCCCGGGCCAGTTGCTCGCCCCTGACTATGGCTGCCCGCAGATACTCTGCTTCCAGTCCGCCGGACACCTCGTCGATCAGACCATTCTTCAGGGTGATCCGGACCGGGCTCGCCGGTATCGCAGAGAAGCCGCCGAAGTCGATCGTACCGTCCAGCACAAGGATGCCTCTGCCGCTGGCGGGCACCGGGCCGATGTAGACCTCCCCGCAGGGCAGGTTACCACCTCTGCCCGGGAGGGTGAAATCTCCGGCGTCGATCTCTGCGGGGCAGTCATCGATCGAAAAGGTGATATCCGTACCCATGGCGCTAGTGATCCTGATCTCTTTACCCGGATCGATGGCGGCTTTAAGCCGCCTTCCGAGGGCCTGCATGGCCTGGTAGTCGACGAGGACACAGCGCTCATACGCCTCTTTTGATACCTGGTTGCCCCATATACCACGAGTACGGCGGTCTCCCTGGATAACCTTGATATGCGGGAGAGAATGGTCCCGGCCGTCCCGGCCGATGTAGCCGATCCTGGCTCCGTACGGGTCGGTGCCGGTACTCTTCGATCGGAGTGAAATGAGTACGTCCGGCTGAGCGTTAATCATTTCGCACATGATGCGATCTGCGGTGTCAAACAAATTTCGTTCCGGAAAGATCAACATTACGGCATGGGCACCCCGCTCGATCGCAGCATCATATATATGCCTGGTGATCTCGAATGCATCGCCCTCGAAGTTTGTCACGATCAAAACCTCCTCACCTTCCCTGATAGCTACAACATCCCGTACTACGACCCGCCCTATCTCTATCAGCATGAACTGAACCCTCTTATCGACCGCTTGTCCTGCTATTGCGGTTTGCTTCTGTCCCCATCAATCCCAGACCGAATATCTATACACTCAATATCCCGTCTTTCATGATCTGTCTGCCATCGACCCACATGGATGGCCGTAATATCAAACAGTCCTGGTGGATAATCGCCGGAGCGTCGAAGTCGAAGTTCTCTCCGATAGCGAAATGGATGGTCTTCGACGCCTTCTCGGCCTCCAGCAGGTTCGTGGAGGGTCCCGCCTGCGGGTTCATGCCGATGCCGATCTCGCCGATATGCCGGGCATTCTTCTCGTGCTCTTTTAGGCCTTTATCCCTGGCCATCAGCTCGCCTTTTTTAATAACATCCATCAACCCCTGCGCTGTCTCACCTCCCTTTATATCGATCACGAAGCCGTCTTTCACGGCGACTTTTACTGGCCTGTCTGGCATGACTGAAGCGTGGTCCAGGGTGACTGTGCTGTCGAATACGATGGTACCGTCGCAGCTGCCCACGACCGGCGATAAAAAGACTTCCCCAGCGGGCAGATTGCCGAAAATCCCGGGTCTGTCGATCATGCCGTTGTCTATGTGGGCCTTTCTGCCTCTGATCGATAGGGAGACGTCAGTGCCGCCCGGCGACGTGACCTGGATCTCGCTGCTGGTATTGACGACCTCAACCAGTTTGTTAATGTTATCACGCATGGCTTGATAATCGATTTTTACGCACCGCTCAAAGATGTCTTTAATGCCCGGCCTGCCGGTCAGAACGCCCCTCATCCTGCGATCGCCGTAGATCAGCCTCCGAAAAGCGTTATCGTGTTTCCTGCCATCTCGGGCCACGTAGCCGATGTTCACTCCATACGGGTCGGTACCGTAGTGGGCCTCGCCGCAGGAGATAGTGATATCAGGATTGGCCCTGATCGCTTCGAGGATCAGCCGTTCCGTGAAATCAGTCCTGGCTTTCTTTTCCTGCATCATAATGATCGGCTTGCCGCCAAGGACTTTCGTCGCCTCGTATATCGCCTTCGAGACGTCGAGCCAGTCTCCTCTAGGGTTAGTGATGATTAGGACTTCTTCTCCTTCGCGCATCCCAAAGACTTCTTTCATGGCGGCTCTTGCCGCCTCCAAGAGCTTGCTCATATCACACCTCACACAAAATGATCATTCGCCGCCTTTAAGTATCTGTTTACCATCGTTCCAGCTCTGGTTCAGCTGTCACACACCAAAAGCGTTTATTAGTTAATTGATTATATATCAATGTATACTATATTCATTAGTTGAATCTTGATTCATGATATATCAATGTATACTATATTCATTAGTTGAATCTTGATTCATGAATGAAATTCCTGCCGTCGAGCTACAGTGACAGTTAAAGGGGGAAATATCGCGATATCAAAGGGTATCAAGTTCAGGACGCTATATACCATTGCTCTTATGATCATATCGATGTCTGTAGCCCAGTGGATTTTCGGAGGCCAAGTATATGCGCTTCAGAATACAGTATCGCCGACATGGAAATTTAATATTGGAAGCGAAGTCCGGACAACAGCGGTCTCCGGCAACGGGGAGCTAATCGTTGCCGGAGCCATAGATAAAAAAATTTACGCACTTGACCGGTCCGGAACAAAACTCTGGGAATACCAAGCCGGAGACACCCCCGAAAGCCTAGCAATATCTGGCGATGGCAGTACAATCGCGGCCGGCATCCATGGTGGACATGTGATCAGCCTAGATAAGGATGGTAAGCTGCTGGGCGACTATTCTGTAGGAGAATACATGACGGATGTCTCGATTACAAACAGTGGTAACACGATCGTCGCAGGCAGCTGGAACAATAATATTTACGCGATCACCCCAACCGGTCAAAGCCAATGGTTCTATAAAACAGACGACTGGATCAAGGCCGCCATAGTATCGGGCGATGGTGGCATAATCATCTCCGGAGGGAAAAACGGAAATGTCACCGCCCTAGACAGAAGAGGAGGCTACCTATGGAACCGCTCAGCAGGAAGCGAGATCAACGACGTCTCGGTATCGCTAAAAGGCGATCTTATTATAGTAAGCACCCAGAGCGGTAATGCGATATTATACAATCGGCAGGGAAAGACCATCAAGGAATTCCCGACGAACGAGAATATCAATGCGTTAGGCGTCGGCGGAGACGGTAAAATGGCCATAGCAGGGACATCAAATGGTGTTATTTATGCGTTGAGTAAAACAGGGACAACGCTCTGGAAGTCGGAGCTGAGCGGTCCAATTAAAAGCATATCGATCTCAGGCTTTGATATGACTGTGGCAGGAGATTCAAACGGGATTGTGTCCGGATTCGATGATGGTGGAAATAAGACATTGAATTACCAGGCAGAAACCACCATAAACTCCGTCGCGATAGCGAACAATGGGGAAATGATCGTTGCCGGTTGCGGCGATTATCGAGTTTACGCATTCGATAACAGGAATGGATCAATGATCCCACTGGTGACGCCTACACCTACACCGCAACCAACAACGGCGAATGCGACAAATGCGACGAACTCCACCCCAACCCATAACAGAACCCATACCCCGTTGCTGCTGCACGGAATCCCAGGATTTACCGGAGATATCGCGTTTTTGGCCCTGATCGGCGTCGCCATCATCGCCGGACGAAAGGTCAGGCGAAGATGACCGCTCCCACAGCTAAAACCTACGGGCTTTCTCCACATCACGTCCCACTTTTGTAAAACCAGAACAGCTGCACGACGCCGAAACCATGATCAGCGGCGATCCAACTGGGATGAACGTGTTAACGTTTCTAACTACTAGTCTCACAACCTGCTTCCAGCGTGGAGAAAGAGTATCCTGATCCTAAACAAGTGTTTTCGCAGACGCCCCAAGAGGTTCAGTAGCGAGCCAACCTTGCATGGCATTTCTACAAGAGAGTGAAGAGTGGCGAAACACCGGGGTATCCCGTTTTAAGGGTAGGTTGGTAGGATAGTTTCGCCTATCCTCAGATGGAATTTAAACTAAATCGTAATAAATTTCTGCGCTATCCATCGATTTCATGGTTTCTCCATTGGCTTCAATAGAGATAATCTATCTATCTTCTCATCTACTCACAGCTTCTGGCATCTAGAACAAAA
>Ga0187785_10000126_pt1 | contig 28574 bp, 29 predicted proteins | sample 0815_BV2_4_20_MG_FD_132466 | JGI IMG/M metagenome (GOLD analysis project Ga0187785, IMG submission 132466) | Tropical peat soil microbial communities from peatlands in Department of Meta, Colombia - 0815_BV2_4_20_MG | ecosystem: Environmental > Terrestrial > Soil > Wetlands > Peat | place...
CAGAAGGTGATGCGGACGAACGACATCGAGAACGTCGGGCACGACGCGCGCCACCTCACGTTCTTCGAGATGCTCGGCAACTTCTCGTTCGCGGACTACTTCAAGGCCGACGCGATCGTATGGGCACACGAGCTGATCACCCAGGGCTACGGGATCGAGCACGACCGCCTGTGGGTCACGGTCTACGACGACGACGACGAGGCGGCGGAGATCTGGATCGACGGCGCGGGCCTGGCCCCCGGACGGATCGTCCGGCGCGGCAAGCTCGACGCGGCCGGTGAGCCCGCGAACTACTGGCATACCCACGCCGCGGGGCCGGCCGGGCCGTGCAGCGAGATCTTCGTGGACCGGGGGCCGGCGCTGGGGCCCGACGGCGGTCCCGACGTCGACGAAGAGCGCTTCATGGAGATCTGGAACCTCGTGTTCATCCAGGATCGGATCGACGGCGACCTCGCCTACGTCGAACCCCTTCCCGCGAAGAACGTCGACACCGGCTCGTGCCTCGAGCGGGTCGCGCTGCTGCTCCAGGGGGTCGACAACGTCTTCGAGACCGACCTGCTCCGCCCGATCCTCGAGGTGGGGGAGCGGCGCTCGGGGCGGACGCACGGGGACGACCCGCGCGACGACGTCTCGCTGAAGGTGATCGCCGAGCACGGGCGGGCGGCGACGTTCCTGATCGCCGACGGGGTCCAGCCTTCGAACGAGGGCCGTGGCTACGTTCTGCGCCGGATGCTGCGGCGGGTGGTCTCCCACGCCCGGCGCCTCGGGATCGAGGGCGGGATCACGCAGGACCTGATCACCAGCGTGCTGGAGCTCTTCGGCGACGCGTACCCCGAGCTCCGGGAGAACGAGGCGTTCGTCCGCCAGGTGGCCGATTCTGAGGAGGAGCGATTCGCCGCGACGCTGAAGCAGGGCCTGGTCCGCTTCGAACGGGCCCGTGAGCACGCGACCGGCGGCACGATCTCCGGCGACGAGGCCTTCGCGCTGCACGACACGCACGGGTTCCCGATCGAGCTCCTGGAGGAGCTCGCCGCCGGGGAGGGTCTGTCGATCGACCGCGAGCGGTTCGAGGAGCTGCTCGAGGAGCAGCGGACGCGGGCGCGGGCCGCGGCGAAGCGGATCGAGATCGGACCGGACGCGGGCGCCGTGCCGCCCACCGAGTTCGTGGGGTACACGGACCTGGAGAGCGAATCCCCGATCGCACTGCTGCTGGGCGAGGACGACGAGGTCTTGGACGCGGCCGACGAAGGCCGGGCGGTCCGGCTCGTGCTGGATCGGACGCCGTTCTACGCCGAGGGCGGTGGGCAGATCGGCGACCGCGGAACGATCCGGACGCCCACCGGAACGGTCCGGATCGTGGATACGCAGGCCGCCGGCGAGCGTGCGATCGTGCACGCCGGCATCGTGGAGTCCGGCGAGGTCCGCCCTGGCCAGGAGGCGTTCGCGCAGGTCGACGCCGAGCGGCGCGAAGCCACCGCGCGGGCGCACACCTCGACCCACGTCGTGCATTGGACGTTGAAGCACCTGCTGGGCGACCACGCGCGCCAGGCCGGCTCCCTCGTGGAGCCGGGAAGGCTGCGGTTCGACTTCCCGAACCCGGGGCCGGTGTCCCGCAGAACGCTGGAGGAAGCGGAGCTCGAGGCGAACCGCCACCTGGCCGACGACGACGCGGTGATCGCGTTCGAGACGACCCAGGAGGAGGCGCGGTCGCTGGGCGCGGTCGCGCTCTTCGGCGAGAAGTACGGCCAGATCGTGCGCGTCGTCGAGATCGGCGATTACTCGCGGGAGCTCTGCGGTGGCACGCACGTGCCGAGGACCGGGAGGGTCGCCGTGATCCGGCTCCTCCACGAGGGCTCGATCGGCGCGGGCATGCGCCGCGTGGAGGCCCTGGTCGGCCCCGACGCCCTCCGCGAGATCAACGTCGAGCGCGAGCTCCTGCATGACCTGGTGGCGGCGCTCGAGGCGACCGACGCGCAGGCGGCGCTGGAGCGGGCCCGCCGCGTCGTCGAGGAGAACAAGCGGCTGCGGAGCCAGCTGGGCACGCTGCGGGCGGGAGACCGGGGGGCGCTGATCGCCTCGCTCGCCGAGGGCGCCCACGACGTCGACGGTGTCGCGCTCGTGGTGTCCGCCGTGCCGGGCGAGGATCCGAGCGGGTTGCGTGAGCTGGCCCAGAAGGTCCGCGACAAGCTCGCGGCGCGGCCCGCGGTCGTGGTGGTCGGCAACGGCGACGGCGGCAAGGCGATGCTGGTCGCGGCGGCCACGCAGGGAGCGGTCGAGCGCGGCGTGACCGCCCCGGCCGTGCTCGAGCCGGCGGCGAAAGCGATCGGCGGCGGCGCCGGCGGCAAGGACATCCTTGCGAACGCCGGCGGGAAGGACGCCGGCGCGATCGACACCGCGCTCGGCCTCGTGCCGGCACGCCTGCGCGAGCTCCTCGGCGCGGCATGACCGAGGGGGGCCGCGTGCTCGGCCTCGACCTGGGGGACGCGCGGATCGGCGTGGCGATCTCCGACGAGGACCGGCGGGTCGCGGTGCCGGTGGGCACGGTGCACGTCGGGCAGCCACCGGGCGAGCTCCTCGCGATCCGGCAGCTCGTCGAGGAGCACGGCGCGACGCTCGTGGTGCTTGGGCTGCCCCTGTCGATGGACGGTTCGCACGGTGCGCGCGCGGTCCAGGCCGAGGCGTTCGGGGAAGCGCTCGCCGCGGCCGTGGCCGTGCCGATCGCGTACCAGGACGAGCGTCTCAGCACCGTGGAGGCGGACCGGCGCCTGCGGGAGACCGGCGCCGACGGCCGGACCCGACGCCGCGCCGTGGACGCGACCGCGGCCCAGGTGCTGCTGCAGGCTTGGCTCGACGGCCGGCGCTCGGCACCCGCGGATCACGGGTGAACGAGCCCGGGTATCCTCCACGGCCGATGGACCCACCGGCGCGGAGCGACCGTCACGGACCTGACCGCCGTCGGAAGAGGTTCGGGCTCGTCGCGGCGCTGCTGGTGTTCCTGGTGCTGCTGGGCGGGCTCGCCGTGGTCGCGAACCGCTACTCGGGCTGCAAGGAGCCGCCACCGGCCGGCGCCTCCGTCTCGTTCGAGGTGCCGCAGGGCGCCACCGGCCGTGACGTCGCCGCCTCGCTCAAGGACGAGGGTCTCGTCCGGTGCGGCGGCTTCGTCGGGAACCTGCTGCTCCGGGGGACCGGGAAAGCGAACGACATCCTCGCCGGCACCTACACCCTGACGATCGGGATGCCGCTGGATCAGATCGTGACCGTGATCACCACGCCGCCGGCCGCGGTGCCCACGGTTCGGCTGACCGTGCCGGAAGGGCTCCGGATCCGCTCGACCTACCCGGGGGAGCGCAGCATCTCCACCGAGGTTCAGGAGCAGACCGGGATCTCGGCGAAGGTCTTCGCGAAGCTCGCCGAGAGCGGGCGCTATCCGCTGCCGCCCTACCTGCCGGCCGGGACCTCGGCCGAAGGATTCCTGTTCCCCGACACCTACCAGCTGGTGAAGAAGGGGCTGACCGCCGACGACGTGATCCGCACGATGCTGAAGCAGTTCCAGACCGAGGCTGCCGATCTCGATCTGACCGCGGGTGCGAAGCGGCTCGGCCTGACCCCGTACCAGGTCGTGGTCGTCGCCTCGATGATCGAGCGCGAGGCACAGGTGGAGAAGGACCGTCCGCTGATCGCGAGCGTGATCTACAACCGGCTCGCGAAGCACATGACGCTCGGGATCGACGCGACGCTCTTGTACGACGATCCGACGCCGGACGGGCAACTGTCGACGGCGGATCTGCAGACCGACACGCCGTACAACACGCGGATCAACGGCGGGCTCCCGCCGACGCCGATCGCGAGCCCCGGACGCGAGTCCCTCGACGCCGCCCTGCATCCCGCCGACACCGGGTACCTCTATTACGTGGCGTGCCCGAAGGACGGCCAGGGCGTGCATCGCTTCGCGACGACCTATCACCAGCACCTCCGCAACGTGCGGGAATGCCTGGGGTGACGTGAGCGGACCCGCGCCGGTCTCCGGGGGCACGCACACGGTCGGCATCGTCGGCTGGCCCGTCGCGCGGAGCCTCTCGCCGGCGATCCACAACGCCGCGTTCGCCGCCCTGGAGCTCGACTGGACCTACGTGCCGCTGGCGGTGCCGCCCGGCGAGGAGCCCGCGGCGTTCGCGGGCCTGCACGCCCTGGGGTTCGCCGGCGCGAACGTCACGATGCCGCACAAGGATGCGGCAGCCCGCGCCTCGGCGAGCCTGTCGGAGGACGCCGCTCGGCTCGGTGCGGTCAACACCCTGGTGGCCGACCCGGCCGGCCTGCGCGGTCACAACACGGACGCGCCGGGGTTCGAGCGGTTCCTGCGCGATGACGCCGCGTTCGATCCGGCGGGAGCCGACGCGCTGGTGATCGGAGCCGGCGGTGCCGCGCGGGCGTGCGCGCTGGCGCTCGCGCGGGGCGGGGTCGCGCGCGTGCGGGTCGCCGTCCGTGACCCCGCGCGCGCCGGGCGGCTCGCCGCCGCGCTCGAGGGATCGCCGGCCGCCCTCGAGGTCGTAGAGCTGGGGGCGCCGACCGGCCCGGTCGACCTGATCGTGAACGCCACGCCGGTCGACCCGCCGCTCGGCGACGACCTCGTGCGGGCGCGCCTCGTGGTCGACCTGCGCACCGACCCACCGGAGACCCAGCTGGAGCGGACCGCGCGCGCCGCCGGGATCGCGGCGTTCGGCGGGCTCGGCCTGCTCCTGCACCAGGCGGCGCTGTCCTTCGAGCTGTGGACCGGCCGACCGGCCCCCCTCGAGGTGATGTCGGCCGCTGCGCTTGCGGCGGTCGCGGCCCGTCGGTAGGCCTACGACCTCCTCGCCTCAAGCACCCCCGGGGGACCGACGATGCCTCGGGAAGAAGGCATGGACGAATACGCCGCGCTCGCACAGCGCGTCGTCCTGACGATGGACGACGTGCGTGGTTGTCTGGTGCTGTCCCGGGACGGCATGGTCCTCGGCGCCTATCCGGAGGAGGACGAGCAGGCCTTCAAGCCGGCCTGGCTCCGGTTCGTCAACGTCGGCGAGGCGCGCCGCGGCTTCGTCGAGTTCTCCGACCAGATGTGGGCCTACGTCCACCGCGGCCCCTACGCCGCGTTCGTCGTCTCCGGAACGGCCGTGCGCCCCGGCGTCCTGCTCGATCAGCTCGAGCAAGCGGTGCTCGCCGCCGAGGAGAGCCGCGCGAAGAAGGGCGACACGCTGAAGGTCCCGGACGCGCCCGGCGCACCCTCGGGCCGGCCGCGGACCTCGCTGCACCCGCCGGCCGATCGGCCGCAGGTGGCGCCGGCGGTGGCCGGCACCGCCCCGCCGCCCGAGGAGCGGACGTGGGCCGAGGGCTCCGCCGCCGCACCGCCGCCGCAGCGTCCGCCTGCCGAGGTCGGGGCCGCGGGCGGGGGCGCCGAGCCCCAAGAGCAGTTGTCCGGCTGGCGCCGCCAGGCGATGGCCGCCGAGCAGCGTGCGGCCGAGCCGACGGCCGCCGCGCCGGAGGAGATCCGGCGGATCCCGGCCGAGGCGCCGCCGGCGGCGGCGCCCACGCCGGAGCCGGTCCGCGCCGAGCCGACGCGCCCGCGCGAGCCCGAGGAGCTGACGGCGGCCGGGCGCCCCGCGGCGTTCGCGACCGAGTCCTCGCCGTTCGCCCGGTTGGAGGCGGAGTCGGCCGCCGCCGCCGTCGAGTCCGCCGGCGGGGCGACCGCCGTGGCGCCGCCTCCCGTCGCGGCCGAGCCGACCTCGGCGGAGCTCCTTCCGGCGCCCGCCGAGGAGCCCTCGGCCGCGGGAGCGTTCGACCGGGAGCCCCAGCGGCTCGTATCCCCCGACCGGCCGATGGACGAAGGGGGCGACGAGGACGAGGACGAGCTGGGCGAGGTCGACCGGGTGATGCTGGCCAAAGAGTTCTCGGGATTGCTTCAGGCAGATGAGGACGGTGACGAAGACAACTCCTGAAGACCCCAGCCAACGGCCTAGCCCGAACGGGACCTAGATGAGCACGGTCAAGCGCAAGTCGAAACAGCTCGGCCAGATCCTCATCGAGCTCGGGTACATCACCCCCGAGCAGCTGGAGTCTGCCCTCGAGGAGCACCGCAAGACCCCGAAGTCGCTCGGCCGGGTCTTGATCGACCTGGGGATGATCAAGGAGTCGGACCTGGTCCGCGCGCTCGCAGAGCAGGTCGGTCTGGAGTTCGTCGATCTGTCGGAGTTCCCGGTCGACGCGACCGCCACGGTGCTGCTGCCCGAGTCGCTCGCGCGCCGTTATCGCGCGCTGCCGATCGGCGAACGCGATGGCCGCCTGCTGGTCGCGATGTCGGATCCGGCGAACGTCTACGCGCTGGACGACATCCGCACGATCACCGGCCGCGATGTGCAGCCCGTGGTGGCGACGGCGAACGATGTCGAACGCGCGATCCAGAAGTTCGCGGGCCTCGACTCGCAGGTCGAGGCGATGGCCGACATCATGGCCGAGGCGAACGATACCGAGAGCGCCGAAGACCTCGAGGCGGCGGTCGAGGACGCGCCGATCGTCAAGCTCGTGAACGCGATCATGACGCAGGCCGTCGGTGATCGCGCCTCAGACGTGCACCTCGAGCCGGGGGAGCGCAACGTCCGGATCCGGTTCCGCGTCGACGGCGTGCTCCACGAGCCGATGCCGCCGGCCCCGAAGAACATCCAGGGCGGCCTGATCAGCCGCTTGAAGGTGATGGCCGACCTCAACATCGCGGAGAAGCGCGTGCCGCAGGACGGCCGGATCTCGATGAAGGTCGGGGCCAGTCAGCTGGACCTCCGTGTGGCGACGCTCCCGACCGTGTACGGCGAGAAGGTCGTGATCCGCGTCCTGGACAAGACGAACGCCCTGCTCCGCCTGGAGGACCTCGGCTTCCTCGAGGACTCGTACAAGCGGTTCTCGGTTTCGTTCAAGAAGCCGTACGGCGCGATCTTGGTGACCGGGCCGACCGGCTCGGGGAAGTCGACCACGATGTACGCGACGTTGAACATCCTCAACGAGGAATCCAAGAACATCATCACGGTCGAGGACCCGGTCGAGTACCGGCTCGCGGGCGTGAACCAGGTCCAGGTGAACCCGAAGGCGGGACTCACGTTCGCGTCGGCGCTGCGCTCGATCCTGCGCGCCGACCCCGACATCGTGCTGATCGGTGAGATCCGCGACAAGGAGACGGCCACGATCGCGATCGAGGCCGCCCTGACCGGCCACCTCGTCTTGTCCTCGCTGCACACGAACGACGCCGCCTCGGCGATCACCCGCCTGGTGGAGATGGACGTGGAGACCTTCCTGGTCGCCTCGGCGATCGACGCCGTGGTCGCCCAGCGCTTGGCCCGCAAGCTCTGCGAGCGGTGCAAGCAGGCGTACGCGCCGGAGCAGGCGGAGCTCCAGGCGGCCGGCTACCCCGAGTGGCTCTGGAACGAGGTTCCGCAGCTGTGGAAGCCCCAGGGCTGCCCCGCCTGCGCGAACACCGGGTACCGCGGTCGGATCGGGCTGTACGAGGTGATGCAGATGACCGAAGAGATCGAACGGCTCACGGTGGAGCGTTCCTCTGCCGATGCAGTCAGGGACGTGGCCATCCAGCAGGGGATGATGACCCTGCGCGAGGACGGCCTCGAGAAGGCCCGTATGGGCGTCACAGCATTGGACGAGGTCGCAAGGGTGGTGAAGTGAGGATGAGCACGGTAGCGCCGACCGAAGACGATCTACAGGTCCCGGTTCCCGAGCTGCTCGGGAAGCTCCTGGACCGCAAGGGTTCGGACCTGCACCTCACGGCGGGCACGCCTCCGGTCGTGCGCGTCCACGGGGAGCTGGAGCGACTGGACGAATACCCGTTGCTGTCGCCGCGGGCGTTGCAGGGCATGATCTACGCGATCCTGCCCCAGAAGATGCGCGAGCGCTTCGAGCAGGAGCTCGAGCTCGACATGTCGTACTCGCTGCCGGGCCGGGCCCGGTTCCGGGTGAACGTGTTCATGCAGCGCGACGCCGTTGGCGCGGTCTTCCGGGTGATCCCCTTCGACATCCAGAACATGGATGAGCTCGGGCTCCCGCCGGTCGCGTCGGACCTCGCGCGCTTCCCGCGCGGGTTCGTCGTGGTCACCGGTCCCACCGGCTCGGGCAAGTCGACGACGCTCGCCGCGATGGTGGACGTCGTGAACACCGAGCGGGCCGGCCACATCATGACGGTCGAGGACCCGATCGAGTTCCTGCACAAGCACAAGAAGTGCGTCGTGAACCAGCGGGAGATCGGCGCCGACACCCACAGCTTCGCGTCGGCCCTGAAGCACGTCCTGCGCCAGGACCCCGACGTGATCCTCGTGGGCGAGATGCGGGACCTCGAGACGATCGCGACCGCGATCACGGCGGCCGAGACCGGCCACCTGGTCTTCGCGACCCTGCACACGCAGGACGCGCCGCAGACGATCGACCGGATCATCGACGTGTTCCCGCCACACCAGCAGCAGCAGGTCCGGGTGCAGCTGTCCACCACGCTGCAGGGCGTGGTCACGCAGCAGCTGATCCCGACCGCCGACGGGCAGGGGCGCGTCGTGGCCTCCGAGGTCATGGTCGCGACCCCGGGCATCCGCAACCTGATCCGCGAGGGGAAGGTCCACCAGGTCTACTCCGCGATGCAGGCGGGCGGCCGCTACGGCATGCAGACGATGGACATGTCCCTCGCGGCCCACGTGAAGGCCGGGCGCATCACGCAGCAGATGGCCTTCGAGCGGTGCCACGACCCCGAGGAGCTGCAGCGTCTGATCGGATCCGCCGCGGGGCTGTCGGCCTTCGCCGGCGCGAGCGCCTTCGACGACGGCACCTGGGCCACCGGGAGCTTCCAGCCGTCGTCGGACCCGTTCGGATCCTCGAACGGCTCGTGAGGAGGTGAGGGGAGATGCCCGAGACCTACACCTATAAGGTCCGCGACAAGGGGGGTCACGTCGTCACGGGCACGCTCGTGGCGGACAACGAGGCGTTGGTCCTGCAGCGCCTCCGCGAGCAGGGGTACACGCCGCTCGAGGTCGGCCGCCAGAAGCGGGGGATGAACATCGAGCTGACCCCCAAGAAGGTCAAGCTCAAGGAGCTGGCGGTCTTCTCGCGGCAGTTCGCCACGATGGTCAACTCGGGTCTGCCGATCCTGCGGGCCCTCGCGATCCTGTCCGAGCAGACCGAGAACAAGGAGCTCGCCCGGGTCCTGACGGTCGTGCGTTCGAACGTCGAGCAGGGCGCATCCCTGTCCACGGCGATCGCGAAGCACCCGAAGGTGTTCAACGACCTCTACGTCTCGATGGTGAAGTCCGGTGAAACGGGCGGTTCGCTCGACGCCGTCCTGCTCCGCCTGGCCGACATGATCGAGAACGAGGTCAAGCTGCGCGGCAAGATCAAGGCGGCCATGACCTATCCGGTCGCGGTGGTCGCGCTGGTCAGTCTGATCTTGACCGCGATGCTGCTGTTCGTCGTGCCGCAGTTCAAGAACATCTATGCCGGCCTCGGCGGGAGCCTGCCGCTCCCGACCCGGGTGCTGATCGGCATCTCGGACATCTTCAAGAAGTACTGGTGGATGGTCCTGATCCTGGCGTTCGTCGGACGGTTCTTCTTCAAGCGCTGGCGCAAGACGCCCGCCGGCCGCGAGGCGGTCGACGGCATGAAGCTGCGGGTCCCGATCTTCGGCTCGCTGTTCCAGAAGACGGCGCTGGCGCGGTTCTCCTCGACCCTGTCGATGCTGCTGCGCTCGGGCGTGCCGATCCTGCAGTCGCTCGACATCGTCAGCGAGACCGTGAACAACAAGGTCCTCTCGAAGGCGATCGTCGACGTCCAGAGCAGCGTCCGCGAGGGTGAGTCGATGGCCAAGCCGCTCGGCCGGCACAAGGTCTTCCCGCCGATGGTCGTGCAGATGCTGGCGGTCGGTGAGGAGACCGGGCAGATCGACGTGATGCTGGAGAAGGTCGCGACCTTCTATAACGAGGAGGTCGAGGCGTCGGTCGACTCGTTGACCTCCCTGATCGAGCCGCTGCTGATCGCGGTGATCGGTGCGGCCGTCGGCGCGGCGGTCGTGGCCCTGTACATGCCGATGTTCAACATCATCAAGCTGATCCAATAGGCCCGCCTCCGGGCGGGGTCTTCGGGGCCCGGGAGCTTCGGCTCCCGGGCCCCAACCTCGTTCCGGGCTGCGGGGGAGGGCCTCCGGAACCTTCCTCCCGGAGCTACAGGTGGTGCCCTATCCGACCGAAACCTCCTGGGAACGCGCACCGCGGGGGTGCGCCAGCTCCAAGGAAAGGAGGCGAAGGCAGAATGCTCAAGGGACTGATGAAGCGCGTCCGTGAGGACGAGGGCTTCACCCTGATCGAGCTGATGGTGGTCGTTCTGATCATCGGCATCCTGATCGCCATCGCTCTGCCGACGTTCCTCGGCGCCCGTACGCGTGCGCAGAACCGTGCCGCGCAGTCGGATCTTCGCAACACGCTCGTGGCCGCGAAGACGATCTACACGGACGCCAGTTCGTACACCTGCGCCACGGGCGCGGCTCCGGTCGCTCCCTGCACGCAGAACCTGGCCAGCGTCGAGCCGTCGCTGACCTACGTGGCCGGTGCCGCTGGCTCCGTCACCACGCAGGTCGGTGTCGCGGTGATCTCCGCCACGCAGTGGGCGGCGGGTCGCTGGTCGGCGTCGAACAACTGCTTCTACATCTCCGATGACTCGGCGGTGGGAACGAAGTACGGCCAGGCCGCAGGCGCCTGCGTCGCGCCGACCATGGCGCTCGCAGCCGCAGCGAGCTGGAGCTAAGCACGGCGAGCGACGGTCCCCCGGGACCGTCGATCTCCGAGGACGAGGGGGCGGCCTTCGGGCCGCCCCCTCTCCATCCGGCGGCCGGAGAGCCGCCGGGCTCGCGCCGAGGCCGAAGCCGAGGAGCGGAAGGAGGCGACAGCGCATGCGACGCACGATGGCCCGTATCCGGACGGACGACGGGTTCACCCTGATCGAGATCATGGTGGTGGTGATGATCATCGGGATCCTGACGGCCATCGCGCTGCCGACCTTCCTCGGGGCCCGGACGCGTGCGCAGAACCGGGCGGCGACCTCCGACCTGCGGCACGCCCTCGTCGCCGCGAAGATCCTCTTCGCCGACGCGAGCTCGTACACGTGCGCGACGGCCGCGGCTCCGGTCGCACCCTGCAGCCAGAACCTCGCGTCCGTCGAATCGTCCCTGCAGTACCAGGCGGCGGCGGTCGGAAGCGTCCCGAACCGTGTGGGGGTCGCCGTGGTGTCCCCGACGCAGTGGGCCGCCGCGCGCTGGTCCACCTCCGACACCTGCTTCTACATCTCCGACGACTCGAACGTGGGCACGCGCTACGGCCAAGCGGCCGGCGCGTGCGTCGTGCCGACGCTCGCCTTGGCCGCCACGGCCAGCTGGAGCTGACGGCGACCTCAGCGCGGCCAGCCCGGCAGCAGCCGGAGCGCGTCGGCCCACCCGTGCGGGATCCACACGCCGGTCCAGATCGGCGCGAACAGGAGTCCCGCCGCGACGGTCGCCGCCGCGAACCCGATCCCGACCCTGCGGCTCCATGCGCCCGGCAGCCGGCGCAGCGTAGCCGCCAGGCACAGGCACATGAACGGCACCGCGGGAAGCATGTAGAAGATGAACTGGCTCCGCGCCACGACGAACCACGGCAGGTACATCGCCGCGTAACCTCCGAACGCCACCGCCTCCTGCCATCGCGGGCGGCGCAACGCGGTGAAGACCGCGATCGGGAGCGACAGCAGGAACCCCCACCACAGCACCGGGTTGCCGACCGCGAGGATCAGGCTGACCGAGCCGCCGCGGAAGTCCTCGAAGTAGCGGATCGGATGCAGCAGCAGCGGCCACGTCCACGCTCGCGAGTTCTCGGGCTGGACCTTCAGGTGATGCTGCTGGTACTGGAGCATCCGGATCTGCAGGGTCACGAAGTCATGCACGGCGAAGCCGTGCTGATAGAAGAACGCGCCGTAGCTCACGAGGTACACGGCCAGGGGTACCGCCCCGAGCGACACGGCGATCGTGGCCACCTCGGCGCCGCGGGAGCGCTCCCGCGGGCCGTCGTGCCGCAGGCTCCAGGCGAGGCACAGCACCCAGGCCAGGGCCAGCGCGTAGGCGCCGGACCACTTCGTGGCCACGGCCGCGCCGAACGCCGCGCCGGCCCACAGGCGCCACGGCGACCCGAAGATCCGGGTCGTCCGCCGCCACCGCGAGGCGCCGGCCCTCCCGAGCCGCTCCCGGTCCAGCACCAGGAAGAGGAACCCCGCGACGATGAACGTCGACAGGAAGATGTCGAGCATCGCGAGCCGGCTTTGGACGATGTGGAGCCCGTCGAACGCGAGCAGCGTCGCCGCGAAGGCGGCCCAGCCGGGCGAGCCCCACATCCGCAGGGCCAGCAGGTACAGGAGGGCCACCCCCGCGATCCCGAACAGGGCCGAAGGGAGCCGCCAGCCGATCGACCGCAGCCCCAGCGGGCCGACGCCCAGCAGGGCGATGATCCACTTGCCCATCGGCGGATGGATCCACGTCCCCTCGTCGGCGATCTTGACCTGGGGCGGGGTGCCGACCGGCTGGCCGATCCCGCCGCCCAGGTACACCTCGGCGTCGAAGACGTAGTACTGCTCGTCCCAGTACATCCCGGGCGGCGACGGGAGGGCCCACAGCCGCAGCGCGGCCGCCGCCAGCAGCACGAGGCCGGGGACGGCCAGCCGCCGCCAGCCCGGGGAGCTCGCCATGGCGGCAATCCTGGCACGCCGTTCCGGGTCCTCCGTGGAGCCCTCCCCCGCGGGTCGGGGTCTCCGACGCCGGACCTCGGCCGACCCTCAAGCCGACCCCCCGGCCTGCCGACCACTAAGTGACGGACAGGAACAGGCGGGCCCAGATGACGCGCGTACTCCGGCAGCTGCGTTCCGCCTCGCGCCGCTCGGGCGACGAGGCGGGCTTCACGATGGTCGAGATGATGATGGCGATCTTCATCTTCGGGATCGTGATCACCGGGCTGGCCGTCGGCATGACGAGCTCGCTGAACCTCACCCGCCAGAACCGCAACCGCTCGATCGCGGCGAACCTCGCGTCCCAGCAGATGGACACGATCCGCAGCATGGACTTCGACGATCTGAACGACGTCAGCCAGCAGGCGCAGCCGACCACCACGACCTCGAGCGTCGACGGCGTCCCCTACACCCTGTCCCAGTACACGCGCTGGGTCTACAAGTCCGAGACCGGCGCCACGCCGGGCCCGTGCCAGGCGCCGCCGAGCACCGCGAACCCGCTCGCCTACATCTCCGTCCTTACCTCCGTCAGCTGGACCGACATGCGCGGGGTCCCGCCCGTGACCTCGAGCACGGTGGTCACGCCGCCGGTCGGGATCTACGACTCCACCGACGGCCACATCGCCGTCACGGTCCTGACGAGCACCGGCGCGCCCGCGCAGGGCGTGACCGTCTCGATCGCGTCGACCGGCGTGGCCGACTCCGCCGTCACGTCGTCCGACGGCTGCGCGTTCTTCGCCTTCGAGCCGATCGGCGTCTACACCGTGAGCCTGTCGGGCACCGGCATGGTCGACGGCCAAGGCAACGCCGCCCCGCCGCAGACCGTCACCGTGAAGGCCGGGTCCACCTCGACGGTGCAGTTCCAGTACGACTCGGCGTCCTCGCTGATCCTGACCCTGTCGGGGAACGGCGGCTATGCCGTGCCGAACGCGGTGCCGATCTCGCTCGGCAACACGCATCTGCTCCCGTCGGGCGTCAAGTCCGTCACGGGCTCCGGGAACCCGCGCACGATCACGGGCCTGTTCCCGTACGCCGACGGCTACCAGGTGTGGGCCGGATCGTGCTCGGACGCGGACCCGCAGGGCGTGAACCCCTCCGGATCGGCGTTCTTCCCGGGTGCCACGCGGTCGGCCGCGATCGTGATGACGCCGGGCCAGAGCAGCAGCGGAAGCGTGCAGATGCCGGCCCTGCAGGTCACGGTGATGAAGGGGGCGACCCTGAAGTCCGGCTACACGGTCACCGCGACCCACGTGGTGCCGTCGGGCGCCACGAGCGACGCGGGGTGTCCGACGGCCGAGGCGTACACGCTCGGAACGAGCAACGGAAGCGGCCTGGTCTCGATGGCCCTGCCCTTCGGCACGTGGAAGATCACGGCGACCAGCGGCTCCAGCACCGGAAACGCGAACGTCACCCTGAGCCCGCTGAACGCGAACAACCCGGCGACCCTGACGGTGACGGTCTCGTGAGCGGCCTGGCTCGGATCCGACGGCGCGCCCAGGACCAGCAGGGCGTCACGCTCGTCGAGCTCGTCGTGGTGATCTCGATCATGACGGTGGTGCTCGGCTTCGTGACCCGGACCTTCATCGTGATGGAGAACGCGTCCGCCGGTGAGAACCTCCGCCTGCAGAACCTGGACGAGGCGCGCACCCTGATGGACGACGTCTCGAAGGACGTGCGCACGGCCGCGCGGATGACGCCGACCACCTCGCCGTTCGACGTGACCGCCTGCACCGCGACGACGCCGGCACAGACGCAGCCGTGCGCGCCGGCCGGCTGGTCCTCCGGCAACGCGGCGCCGTACGCGGGGAACCAGGAGATGTGGTTCTACGCGAACCTCACGCTGACGGAGAACGGAACGGCCACCGCCTGTCCCGACATCATCCACCTCTACGTCGACACGTCCCTGAACCCGCCGATCCTGCGCGAGCAGGTGATCTCCGACGCGAACCCGACCACCGATGCGCCTCCGAACTGCGTCTACGGCACGGCGACCGGCGGCGTCTACAACGGCACGTACGCCACCCGGATCGTCGGGAAGTACATCGCGAACGCCACCACGAACTGCCCCTCCAGCAGCCAGGTCTTCACGTACTGGTACGACGACGGCACCGGGCTCCCCACAGCGTTCCTGGCCACGGACACCCCGCTGGACGCCGGTGAGCGGATCCAGGTCAACGCGGTCGGCATCTCGTTCTCGGTCCGGCAGCAGACGAACTACACGGTGCCCTGCACCACCCTGGTCAACCGGGTCCGCCTGGCGAACGTGGAATACAACCCGATCCCGAGCCCGAGCTCATGACGACGTTCTCCCTGCATCGGTGGGTCCGGCGCGTCCGCCGTGACGGCGAGGAAGGCGTCGCCCTGATCACGGTGCTGCTCGTGACGTTCGTGCTGCTGATCCTCGTGGCGAGCACGATGGCGTACGCGATCGGCTCGATGCCGATCTCGCGACGGGACCAGGACTGGAACGCCGCTCTGACGGCGGCCGAGGCCGGCCTCGACGACTACCTCTACCGGCTGAACCAGAACGACCAGTACTACCTGTACGGGTCGACGCCGCCGCCGGCGACCGGCACGTGCGGCGCCTACCCGACGCTCGCCGCGCCGCCGGACGGGAACGCGGCGTTCACGAGCTGGGTCGCCGTGCCCGGTTCGACGACGGGCGCGACCTTCCGGTACAGCGTCGACACGTCGTGCCTGGTCACGCAGGGCGCGATCATCGTGTGGGCGACCGGTCGGTCGGGGAACTCCACGCGAACGGTCCAGGCGACGTTCCGCCGGCGAGCGTTCATCGACTACCTGTACTTCACGGACTACGAGACCACCGATCCGGCGGCCTATCCGATCGCCGGCTACAACACGAACAACTCCGCGTGGGCGCAGGCCAACTGCGCCTCGCACTACTACGAGACCCGGCCGAGCGGTCCGCCCTACGACAACAGCCACTGCGTGGACATCAACTTCGTCTCGGGCGACGTGATCAACGGTCCGTTGCACTCGAACGACGCGATCATGGTCTGCGGCACCCCCTCGTTCCAGGGCAACGTGACCACGAGCTGGCAGGGCGCCGGGACACCGGTGAAGCGCTACCGCACGAACTCGGGATGTTCGGGCAACAACCCGACGTTCGCGCGCGCGGGCGACCCGAAGTACGCCGATCCCCTCACGATGCCACCGAGCAACCAGTCGATGAAGACGACCGCCGATGCCACGCTCGCCGGAACGGGGTGCCTGTTCACGGGGCCGACCTCGATCACGCTCAACTCGAACGGCACGATGACGGTCGTGAGCCCCTTCACGAAGTGGCCGGCGCCGCCGAACAACTGCCAGCCCGGCACGAACATCCCGCTGCCCGCGAACGGGGTGATCTACGTCCAGAACGTTCCGGCGTCCTCGACGGACCCGAACTACAGCGCGAGCTGCATCACCTCGACGCAGATCGGCGGCACCGCGACGGTTCAGCAGCCGCTCGGCTACCCGCAGAAGTACGACATCTCGCAGTACGGCTGCATGAACGGTGATGCGTTCGTGAAGGGCTCGCTGAAGGGCCGCCTGTCGATCGCGGCGGACAACAACATCGACGTCATCGGGAACCTGACCTACGCGGGCGGGACCGGCGGGAGCGACCTGCTGGGCCTCGTGGCGAACAACTTCGTCGAGATCTACCACCCGGTCGGCGACTGCGGCTCGGCCAGCGCCCCCTGCGACAACGGGAGCAAGGTCAACGGGTACTACAACCTGGACGACCTGGCCGGCGGGCTGACGACCTCGTTCAACAACCCGACGATCCAGGCCGCGATCCTGGCCGTGAACCACTCCTTCCGTGTGCAGAACTACCAGTACGGTGACGACACGCCCTTGGGCACGATCACCGCCTACGGCGCGATCGCGCAGAAGTACCGCGGGACGGTCGGTACCGGCGGAGCCAGCGGGTACACGAAGACCTACTCGTACGACCAGCGCATGAAGTACCAGTCGCCGCCGTTCTTCCTGAACCCGGTCGCCGCGGCGTGGCAGATCGTCACCTGGATCGAGTGCAAGGGCACGAGCTCGGGCTCCGTGCCCACGACCTGCCAGTGATCGGCGCCTCCCGGAACCCCGCCTGAGCGCGCGTACGATCGGCCGGCCGTGGACACCACGATCCGAGCGCTCCTCGCCGCCGTGCTGGGCCTGGCGTTCGGCAGCTTCCTGACCGTCGTCGTCGACCGGGTCCCCAAGAAGGAGTCGATCGTCCGGCCGGGGTCGCGCTGTCCCGGCTGTGGCACGGCGATCCGCACCCGCGACAACATCCCGGTCCTGTCCTACGTGCTGCTCCGGGGGCGCTGCCACAGCTGCGGCATGCGGATCCCGATCCGGTACCCGCTGCTCGAGCTGCTGACGACGGCGGCTTTCGTCGGCACGGCCGTGGTGTGGACCTCGCCGTACCTGATCGTGCTGCTGTGCGCGTTCGACGCCGTGATGCTCGCCGTGGGGGCGATCGACCTCGAGCGCCGGATCATCCCGAACCGGATCACGTATCCATCCTTCCTCGTCTTCGCGGCGGCGATCGTCGTGGGCTGGGCCGTCGGCCAAGAACTGAACCCCGCCCGCGCGGCCGTGGGAGCGCTCGCGTACGGCGGCGTGTTCCTGGTGATCGCGTTGATCTCCCCGGGAGGGATGGGGATGGGGGATGTGAAGCTCACCGGGGTGATCGGGCTGGTGCTCGGGGCGCTCGGGCTGCGGTACGTGGCCGTGGCCGCCGCGGTGGCGGTGCTGCTCGGCGGGATCGCTGCGATCGTCGCGCTCGCCGCGGGCCGGGGCCGCAAGGGCGCGCTCCCGTTCGGCCCGTCGCTCGCCGCCGGGGCGATCGCGGCGGTGCTGGTGGGGGAGCGGCTGGCCTCGTGGTACCTGGGATCCGTCACCTGACCGGCCCCGGCCGCCCTCCCGGGGCCCGCCGAAACTCGTTGCCGGAGATGTTTGACTAGGTCTGCCCCCTAGTGTTTCGTAGGCACGCTCGCTGAGCTCTATGTGACTCATGAGTACGGGTGTGGCACATGTGGCACATGAGGAACATGTGCCACCAGGAGCACGGTAACGGGACGGGTGAGAGGGTGAGCGAACCCCAGACCTTCGTGACCGGCGGCGGCCTGCTGACCGTGGCCGAGGTCGCGGCGGCGATGCGGGTCTCGAACATGACGGTGTATCGGCTGATCAAGAACGGTGAACTCCCCGCGGTCCGGGTCGGCAAGAACTACCGGCTCCGGGACGCGGACCTCCAGCGCTTCCTCGACGAGCGCTCCGTCCACGTGGAGGAGCGATAGATGGCCAAGGGCCGGATCGGGCTCGACATCGGGTCCACCGCCGTCCGTGCCGCCGAGCTGTCGGTGAGCCGACAGCCGTCGGTGGTGCGGGCCGGCCAGGTGCCGCTGCCTCCCGACGCGGTGGAGAACGGCGAGGTCCGTGATCCGCTGGCGGTGACCGAGGCGATCCGCCAGCTCTGGAGCGACGTCGGGTTCAAGAACCGTCAGGTGTGGCTGGGGGTCGGGAACCAGCGGGTCGTGGTGCGCGAGATCGCGCTGCCGTTCCTGCCGGAGAAGGAGCTGCGTGCCTCCCTCGGCCTGCAGGTGCAGGAGTTCATCCCGATGTCGGTCGACGAGGCCGTGCTGGACTACGACCCGATCGGGGAGTTCGAACAGGACGACCGGAAGATGCTCCGGATGCTCCTGGTGGCGGCCCAGCGCGTGATGGTGGAACAGGTCGTCCAGGTGGTGACGGACGCGAAGCTCGAGCCGCTCGGCCTCGACCTGATCCCGTTCGCCCTGGTGCGCGCGATCGGCACGCCGGACGTCTCGATGGATCTCGAAGACGAGGGCGAGGAGGCCATCATCGACGTCGGCGCCCACGTGACCAACATCGTCGTGCACAGCCGGGGCGCGACCCGATTCGTCCGGATCCTCCCCAGCGGTGGCCGCGACGTGACGGTGGCGATCGCGCGGTCGATCGGCGTGGACGAGGATGTCGCCGAGCGGCTGAAGCGCGGGGAGCCCGTCGAGGGCGCGCCGGCGCCCCAGCAGGTGCGGCAGGTCGCCTTGCAGCGCGCCGCCGCCTTCGTCGACGAGATCCGCTCCTCGCTGGAGTTCTACACGGCACAGGCGCGCGAAGCCCGGATCGCGCGCGTGCTCGTGACCGGCGGGGGTTCGCGCCTGGAGGGGTTGCTCGAGCTGATGCGCCAGCGGATCCCGGTGCCCGTGGAGCCGGGACGTGTCTTCCAGCAACTCCCCTCGGAGCTGCCCGAGGATGCGGCGGCCGACGCCGAGCCGGTGTTGGCGGTCGCCGTCGGCCTCGCGATCCCGGGGGTGGACCGGTGAGCCAGGTCAACCTCCTCCCCCCCGACATCCTGCAGGGCCAGCGCTACCGGCGCCTCACGGGCCTGATCGTCCTCGCGGGCCTGGTGGTGCTGGGCCTGATCATCCTGTTCTACCTGGTGCAGGTCGGTCGGCTCGCGTCGGTCAACAGCGACATCTCCGCGCAGCAGGCGACGAACGCGCAGTTCGAGTCCGATATCGCCGGGCTCTCGAAGTACGAGAACCTCCAGTCCGAGGCCCAGCAGCAGCAGCAGCTCTTGAGCGACGCCTACCAGGGCGAGGTCTCCTACTCGGGCCTGATGATGGACATGTCGCGGGTGATCCCGAGCGAGGCGTTCCTGTCGGCCCTGTCGGTGACGACGCCGGGGTCGACCTCGACCTCGACGACCACGCCCTCGACCGGCACGACCAGCGAGTTCATCGGCTCGATGACCGCGAGCGGCGAGACGGTCGGGTTCAACACCCTGAGCCAGTGGCTCACGAACCTCGCGGGGGTCACCGGTTGGGAGAACCCGTGGATGCCGACGATCACGGCGGACAACGACGTCAAGAACGCCTACATGTTCACGAGCAGCGTCGATCTGAGCACGGCGGCCGAGACGCCGCGCGGGAGCGGGGAGGCGACCTCGGGTGGGTAGCCGCCGCGGTCCGATCTTCGCGGCGATCGGCGTCGTGGTCGTCGCGATCCTGTTGCTGTTGTTCCTGGTGCTGCCGAAGATGCACTCGGTCTCCGATGCGCAGGGCCAGCTCGATCAGGCACGGCAGCAGCAGACGACCCTGGAGGTCCGCAAGGCGGCGCTGGAGCAGGCGAAGCTCGACGCGCCCAAGAACCAGCAGATCATCAACAACGTCCACAAGCGGATCCCGCCGACGGCCGACGAGCCCGGCTTGATCCAGCTGCTGAACGGCGCGGCCGTGAGCGCCGGGATCCAACTCGTGTCCCTGACCCCGAGCAACCCGACGTTCGACTCGACGACCGGGCTGTCCACGATCTCCGTGGCGGTCAGCGCGACCGGCTCGTACTTCGACATCACCCAGTTCATGTACAACATCGAGACCCTGCCGCGCGCGGCGGTCGTGACCACGCTGACGCTCGCGCCGGTCGACGCCACGTCCGTGTCGCCTTCGCTGACGATGTCGGCCACCGTCAACACCTTCACCAGCGACACCAGCGCGGGCCCGGGCTCCTCGCCCGGGCCGACCGCGGGCACCGCGGGGGGGACCACCACGACGACCGGGACCACGGGGGCGGTGAGTTAGGTGCCCCTTTCCGACCGGGATCGGCGAACGCTGATCATCGGCGGCGTCATCGTCGGCGTGCTCCTGGTCGGCCTGCTGTTGTTCACGCTGCTGAGCGGAGGCGGAGGCGGCTCGGAGGCGCTGCCGTCGTTCCCACCGCCGGGCTCGCCGCAGCCGACCACGGCGCCGACCACTGCGCCGTCGCCGGTCCATCCCGTCGCGGTGTTCACCGGGCGCGATCCGTTCTCGAAGCCGGGCGCGTTCGCGACCACCTCCTCCTCGAGCGGGTCACCCACCGGCTCCCCGAGCGGCAGCGGGACCGGCACCGGAACGCCGACGGGCAGCGGGACCGGCACCGGAACGCCGACGCAGCCCGGGAACGGGTCCTCCGAGACGGTCGGCGGTCACCAGATCGTGTTGCTCGACACCTTCCAAGCGAACGGGCAGACGCGCGCACAGGTCGAGATCGACGGCACCGCCTACAACGTCGCGGTGGGCGAGACCTTCGGGCCCGGCGATCGCTACGAGCTCCGGTCGGTCTCCGGGGACTGCGCGACGTTCCTGTTCGGGGACGAGTCCTTCACGCTCTGCATCACGCCGCAGAAGTAGGCGCACGAGCGAGGCTCCGGCGGCCCGCCCACGGGGGGAGCGGTCGCCGGCCGCGAGGGCGGTCCCGTACGGGGCCGCCCTCGCACCCTGCGCCGGATGGGCGGCCGTCCTCGCTGTTTAGGATGACCGCATGCTGCGCCTGCTGACCGCCGGAGAGTCGCACGGCAAGGGGTTGGCGGCGGTGCTGGAAGGGCTCCCGGCGGACGTTCCGGTCACGCGTGGGGCGATCGCGGCGGAGTTGGCGCGACGCCGCTGGGGGCACGGACGCGGGGGCCGGCAGAAACTCGAGGCCGACACGTTCGAGATCCTGGCGGGGGTCCGTCACGGCCGAACGCTCGGATCACCGGTCGCCGTCACGATCCGCAACGCCGAGTTCGATCGGACCTACGCCACCCTGATGAGCGACGAGGGCGATCCCGATCCCGCGGCCCGGCTGACGCGACCACGGCCCGGGCACGCGGATCTGGTGGGCGCGCTGAAGTACGGCTTCGATGACGTCCGCAACGTGCTGGAGCGGGCGAGCGCGCGGGAGACGGCGGCCCGGGTGGCGGCGGGGGCGCTGTGCAAGGCGTTCCTGTCCGCGCTGGGGATCGAGGTCGTCTCCCACGTGGTGCGGATCGGGAAGGTTCGGGCGCGGTCGGGCGTCCCCGGCCCCGCCGACCGGGACGCGATCGACGCGTCGCCCGTCCGCTGTGCCGATCCGGAGGCTTCGCGCGCGATGGTGGCCGAGATCGACCGGATCCGGAAGGCGAAGGACACGCTCGGCGGGGTCTTCGAGGTGATCGCCGCCGGTGCGCCCCCGGGGCTGGGGTCCTACGTCCAGGCCGACCGCAAGCTGGACGCTCGCCTCGCGGCCGCGCTGATGTCGATCCCGTCGGTCAAGGGCGTGGAGGTCGGAGATGGGTTCGCGACCGCGGCGCGGCCCGGTTCGAGGGCGCACGACGAGATCGTGGTGCGGGACGGCCGCCTCGCCCGGACCTCCGCGCGAGCGGGCGGGATCGAGGGCGGCATGTCCACCGGTCAGCCGATCCGCGTCCGCGCGGCGATGAAGCCCTTCTCCACCGTTCCGAAGCCGCTGCGCACGGTGGACCTCGCGACGGGTCGACCGGCGGTGGCGATCAAGCAGCGGACCGACGTCTGCGCGGTGCCCGCGGGAGGCGTGGTCGGGGAGGCGGTGGTGGCGTTCGTCCTGGCGGATGCCGTTCTCGAGAAGTTCGGCGGGGATTCGCTGCCGGAAACGCGCGCGAACCTCGAGCGGTACCTGGAGGGCTTGCCGTGATCGTGTACCTGGTCGGGATGCCGGGATCGGGGAAGACGACCGTGGGACGGGAGGTCGCAGGTCGGCTCGGCGTGCCTTTCGTCGACCTGGACACCGAGATCGAGCGGGCGGCCGGCGTCAGCGTGCCCACGCTGTTCGCCGAGCGCGGTGAGGGGGCGTTCCGCGCCCTCGAGGCGCGGGCCCTGCTCGACGCCTCGCGCGAGGACCCGTCGGTGGTGGCCTGCGGCGGCGGTGTGGTGCTGGAACCGGCCAACCGGATCACACTGCGCAACACCGGCGTCTGCGTCTTCATCGACGTTCCACTGGAACGGCTCCAGGAGCGCGTGCGGCCGGCGGCGGACCGGCCACTGATCCGGTCGGAGGGAGACCTCGACCGGTTGCTGCACGAGCGGGAGCCGCTGTACCGGGAGTTCGCCGCCAACGTCGTGGACGGGAGCGGCCCGCCGGGGGAGGTCGCCGACGCGATCGTCGAGGAGCTCCGGTGGAGCGTGTGAGCGTGACGACGCCGGGCGGGAGCTACGACGTCGTCGTCGGAAGCGGGGTGATCGAGCGCGCGGGCGACTTCCTGCCGACCTTCGCGTCGGCGGCCACCGCATTCGTGCTGGCCGATCGCGGGGTCGGCGACCGGTGGTTCGGCGCGCTGGCCGGCGCCCTCGAGGCGTGCGGGCTCCACGCCGTGCCGCTCGCCGTTCCGGCCGGCGAGGACGCGAAGACGCTCGACGTCTACGGGACGCTCGTCCATCAGCTGGCGACGCAGGAGGCGCATCGCGCCGATCCGCTGTTCGCGTTGGGCGGCGGGAGCACGGGGGACGTCGCCGGCTTCGTGGCCTCCACCTACATGCGCGGCATGCCGTTCGTGCAGGTGCCCACGACGCTCACCGCGCAGGTCGATGCCGCGATCGGCGGCAAGACTGCGGTCAACCTCCCCGAGGGCAAGAACCTCGTCGGAACGTTCCACCAGCCCGCGGCGGTGCTCTGTGACGTGGACGTCCTCACGACCTTGGGAGACCGCGACCTGCGGAGCGGGCTGGCCGAGGTCGCGAAGTACGGCCTGACGCTCGATCCCGTGCTGCTCGAGCGCCTCGAGGGCGATCCGGGGCCCCTGCTCGGGCGTGATCCGGGAGTGCTCGAGGAAGTCGTGACGCGGTGCGTGCGCGCGAAGGCGGCGGTCGTGAGCCGCGACGAACGGGACACCGGCGCGCGCCAGATCCTGAACTACGGCCACACGCTGGGGCACGCGCTCGAGCGGCTGGATCGATTCGCGGGACGCAGCCACGGGGAGGCGATCGCGGTCGGCATGGTGTTCGCCGCCCGGCTCGCGGAGGCGCGAGGACTCGCGGCCGATGGGCTGGCGACCCGGACGACGAGGCTGCTCAGCTCCTTCGGTTTGGAGACCGACGGCGCGCTGCCGCCCGTCGCCGAGGTGCTCGCCGCGTTCCGGATGGACAAGAAGTTCGCCGGCGGGATGCGCTTCGTGCTGTTGCGGGACGTTGGCGAGCCGGTCGTGGTGGACGACGTTCCCGCCGACGAGGTGCGGCGGGTCCTCGAGGAGATGGGAGCGGCCGCGTGAACGTCCTGTTCCTGTTCGGTCCGAACCTCGGCGCCCTCGGGCGGCGCGACCCCGAGCTGTACGGGTCGCAGACCCTCGAGGAGATCATGCGGGAGGTCGAGGAGCGCGGGGCGGCACTCGGGCACGCCGTGCGATGGGAGCGCTCCGACGCCGAGGGGGAGCTGATCGGGTGGTTGCTCGGCGCGGCGGACGGGGGCGTCGAGGCCGTGGTGCTGAACCCGGGGGCGCTGTCGCACTACTCCTACGCGCTGCGCGATGCGGTGGAGGCCTCGCACCTGCCCGTCGTGGAGGTGCACATGTCGAACATCTTCGCCCGCGAGGAGTTCCGGCGGACGTCGGTGATCTCACCGGTGTGCCGGGCCACGATCTGCGGCCTGGGAGCCGGTGGCTATCATCTCGCGCTGGAGGCGATGCCGTGGATCATCAGGTGAGGAGACGGGCGCTGGCCGCCCGTCTCGACGAGCTCGGGATCGACGCGATGCTCGTCACCCGCCTGCCGAACGTGCGCTACCTCACGGGGTTCACCGGCTCCAACGGCGCCGCCCTGATCTGCCGCGACGATGCGGTGTTCCTCACGGACGGTCGCTATACGGAGCAATCTCGGCACGAGGTCCCGGACTGCGACCGGATCACCTTCGCGCGGACCTACCGGGGAGATGTGGCCGAACGGTGTGCGGCGCTGAGGATCTCACGCCTCGGCGTGGAGGCGGACGCGCTCACCATCGCCGAGCACTCCCGTCTGGTCGAGGCGCTCGGGCCGGGCGTGGAGCCGGTCGCGTGCGAGGGCGTCGTGGAGGGTGCCCGGGCGGTGAAGGACGACGAGGAGCGCGCCCGCGTCAGGGCGGCCCAGGCCGTCACCGACGCCGCGTTCGAAGCGGTGCTCGAGCTGTTCGTGGTCGGGGTGAGCGAGGCGCGGATCGCCTGGGAGCTCGGCCGGCTGCTGCACGAGGCCGGCGCCGACGACCAGGCGTTCGCGCCGATCGTCGCGTTCGGGGAGAACGGCGCCGAGCCGCACCACGAGCCCGGACACCGGGCGCTCGAGGAGGGCGATCTGATCACGCTGGACTTCGGCGGTCTCGTCGGCGGGTACCACGCGGACATGACGCGCACGATCGCGTTCGGTCCGGTGGCCGCCGAACTGGCGAAGGTCCACGATGTCGTGCGCCAGGCACAGCAGGCGGGGATCGACGCGGTCCGCACCGGCGCGACGGGCGCGGCGGTCGACGAGGCGGCCCGCACGCCGACCGTGGAGGCCGGCTACGGGGAGCGGTTCGTGCATGGGCTCGGGCACGGCGTCGGCCTGGAGATCCACGAGGCGCCCTGGCTCGGTCCGGCGATCGAGGACCCCGTGCCGGAGGGCGCGATCGTGACGGTCGAGCCCGGGGTCTACCTGCCGGGGCTGGGCGGGGTGCGGATCGAGGACATGGTCGAGGTGACCGCCGACGGCGCGATCGTCGTCGGCACCTCGCCCCGGGACCTGATCGAGCTGTAGGAGCGAACGTGAGCGTTTCGACGAACGACCTGAAGAACGGCATGACCCTGGACCTGGACGGCACCTTGTTCCAGGTCGTCGAGTTCCAGCACGTGAAGCCGGGCAAGGGCGGCGCGTTCGTGCGGACGAAGCTCCGCAACGTGAGATCGGGTGCCGTGCTGGAGCGGACGTTCAACGCCGGCGTCAAGGTGGGTCTCGCGATCGTGGAGCGCAAGCAGATGCAGTACCTGTATGCCGACGGGGACGACGCGGTGTTCATGGATCTGGATTCGTACGAACAGATCCACGTGCCGGGCGAGTTGCTCGGCGACGCCGGCCGGTTCCTGGGCGAGAGCGCCGAAGCGCAGGTCGCGATGCACGACGGCGTTCCGATCTCGGTCGACCTTCCCGCCTCGGTGGTGCTCACGATCACGGTCACCGACCCGGGCGCGAAGGGGGATACGCGCACGGGCGCGATGAAGCCCGCGACGCTCGAGACCGGGGCCGTCGTGAACGTGCCGCTGTTCGTCGAGGAAGGCGAGCGCATCAAGGTGGACACCCGCTCCGGGGAGTACATCGAGCGCGTGAAGGGCTGAGCGTGGCGACCCGCCGGGAGGCGCGGCGCATCGCGATCGACGTCCTGTATCAGGCCGACGTGACCGACCGGCATCCACAGGAGGTCGTGGCCGACTGGCGGGCGGCCGGCCGCGAGGTACCGGCGTTCGCCGGCGAGCTGATCGACGGCGTGAACGAGCACCTGCCGTCGATCGATCTGCGCTTGGAGGATCAGGCGGAGGGTTGGAGCGTCGCTCGGATGACGGCGCTGGACCGCACGATCCTGCGCGTCGGGGTGGAGGAGCTGCTCTACCGGCCCGACGTCCCCGCTTCGGTCGCGATCAGCGAGGCGGTCGAAGCCGCGGCGGAGCTGTCGGCCGAGGAGTCGAGGCGGTTCGTGAACGGCATCCTCGGGCGGATCGCCGAGGACGCACCGCGGCGCTGAAGCTCAGGCCGTCGGGGGCTTCTCGGCGGGTTTGGAGCCCTCCGTCTCGCCGTCGTTGCCTTCCTTCAGCCCCTGTTTGAACTCGCCCTGCGCCTTGCCGAGGTTCCGGGCGATCTGCGGGAGCTTGTTCACGCCGAAGATCACGACGATCGCCACGATCCCCACGATGACCCACTCGTTCACGGGCGTTCACCTTTCGTGTGGTCCGGGCCCGGAGGGCCCGGTTCGAGGACCGGTTCCAAGGATACCTCCGGCTCGGTCCCGGTCCCAGCGGCCCGGTCGTTGCGGTCCGCCGGCGCTCCCGGGTATCCTCGGTTCCAGGAACCTTCCCCTTTAAGTCCGGTCCTGCGAGGCCGGGAAGGGAGCGTACGGATGCGGTACCGGCACGCCTCTTCGCCTGCGCGAGGAGGCGTTCGCGTATGAGCGCCCGGGTGATGGAGCCTGACGACGTCCGCCGGGCGGTCACGCGGATCGCCCACGAGATCATCGAACGCGATCGGGGCGTCGAGCGCGTCGTCCTCGTCGGCATCGCGGATCGCGGCGACGACCTGGCCCGACGGCTCGCCGAGGAGATCGAGCGGATCGAGGGCGTCCGGATCCCGGTCGGCGTGCTCGACATCACCTTCTACCGCGACGACATCGGGCTGCGCGCCGAGGCGCCCGAGGTCCACGAGACGCGGATCGGGTTCGACGTGTCCGGGAAGACGGTCGTCCTGGTGGACGACGTGCTCTACACGGGACGGACGATCCGCTCGGCGATGGACGCCCTGATCGATCTCGGCCGCCCATACACGATCCGCCTCGCGGTGCTCGTCGATCGGGGGCACCGCGAGCTGCCGATCAAGGCCGACTTCGTCGGCAAGAACGTGCCGACGAGCCGCGCCGACGACGTCCGGGTCCTCGTGCGCGAGGTCGATGGCGAGGACGGCGTCGTCGTCGAGCCCGCGCACGAGGCGCGGTCGGCGGACGGCGGGATCGGACGGAGCGCATGAACGAGCACCTGCTCTCGATGCGGGACCTGACCGCGGAGGACGTCGCGAAGGTGCTCGACGTCGCCGGCTCGTTCCGCGAGGTCGGGACGCGCGTGATCAAGAAGGTGCCGGCCCTGCGCGGCCGCACCGTGGTGAACCTCTTCCTCGAGAACTCGACACGGACCCGGATCTCCTTCGAGCTGGCGGCCAAGCGCCTGTCGGCCGACGTGATCAACTTCAGCGCCGGGGGCTCGTCGGTCGCGAAGGGCGAGTCCCTGAAGGACACGGCGCTGACGCTCCAAGCGATGGGCGCGGATGCGATCGTGATCCGCCATTCCTCCAGCGGCTCGCCGTTGCAGCTGACCCGGTGGGTGGACGCGCACGTCCTCAATGCCGGCGACGGCACGCACGAGCACCCGACGCAGGCGCTGCTGGACCTCTACACGATGCGGGAGAACCTCGGCCGCCTCGAGGGCCTGCGCGTCGCGATCCTCGGCGACGTGCTGCACTCCCGGGTGGCGCGGTCGCTGTCGTTCGGACTGGTGACGATGGGGGCAGAGGTGACGCTCGTGGGACCGCCCACGCTGATCCCGCCGGAGGCGCCGGCGTGGGGTGTCCAGGTCGCCTACGACCTCGAGTCGGTCCTCGCGAAGCTCGACGTCTGCTACGTCCTGCGCGTGCAGCGCGAGCGCCAGCGGCTCGAGTACTTCCCGAGCGTGCGCGAGTACGCGCGGTTGTTCGGGCTGACGCGAGCGCGGGTCGGGCTCCTGCCCGAAGGAGCGCTGATCATGCACCCCGGCCCGATGAACCGTGGCGTCGAGATCGACTCCGACGTCGCGGACCTGCCCAGCTCGGTGATCGAGGAGCAGGTCACGAACGGGATCGCGATCCGGATGGCGCTGCTCTACCTGCTGCTCGGGGCCGGCGAGAAGGGGACACCGTGAGCGCAAGGCTCGTGTTCGCGGGGGCGCGGGTCGTGGACCCGGCCGCCGGCGCCGACGAGGTGCGCGACGTGGTGGTCGCCGACGGACGGATCGCCGGACCGGAGGCGGCCGGGGGCGCGGAGCGGATCGACGCACGCGGTCTGGTGGTGGCGCCGGGCCTGGTGGACCTGCACACGCACCTGCGCGAACCGGGGCAGGAGCACAAGGAGACGGTCGAGACCGGAACCCGCGCCGCGGCGGCGGGGGGCTACACGGCGGTCGCCGCGATGGCCAACACCGAGCCGGTGACCGACCACGCGGCGATCGTCCATGAGGTGCGGGACCGCGCCGCCGCGGCCGG
>Ga0187785_10000127_pt1 | contig 28391 bp, 26 predicted proteins | sample 0815_BV2_4_20_MG_FD_132466 | JGI IMG/M metagenome (GOLD analysis project Ga0187785, IMG submission 132466) | Tropical peat soil microbial communities from peatlands in Department of Meta, Colombia - 0815_BV2_4_20_MG | ecosystem: Environmental > Terrestrial > Soil > Wetlands > Peat | place...
TAGTGTCGTCAATAACTTGAGGCAGGCTCATCAATCCTAACGTGGAGCAACCCCGGGCGATTAAATGGAACGGAATCGAGACATCAGCGTGCGCGAAGCTGGACAGCGGGGCGGCCGGAAGACCGCAAAGACACACTCGCGAGTTTTACAAAACGATCGGCCATAAGGGCGGGAGGGCCGGAGGCCGGAAGGGTGGCAGGAGAGTGAGAGAGCTTATCGAAAAGGGCAGGGAAGCGGAATTGGGGATGAAAGTAACCGGTCGGACGGCATTTCATCATGGAAATTAGCTTTTTTTAATTATAATAAAATAAGAAAAATTATTTATTTGGCTTAAAACCAAACCTTATGTTATCAGCGTTTATGTACCGGTCACTATGGCATCCTCTAACATCGATATCCTAATCTCTGATCTCATAAAAGGCGCCGACGAATCTCGACGCAGCGCGGCAGCGTGGCAGCTGGGCGAGTTGGGAGAACAATCGGCGATAGCTGCGCTGATCAACGCTATGAATGATCCGAGCTTAGCGGTGCGTCGGGAAGCATCAATGGCCCTGGGCAAGATCGGCAGGCCTGCTATTGATGCATTGATAGACTCGCTGCAGGACCGGACGGGGTATAAGCAGCGGAATGCTGCTGAGTCGCTCGGGTGGATCGGCGATTCTAGGGCGGTACAGCCCCTGATCAGGCTGCTACATGGTGAAGGGTGGTACGTGAGGCGGGAAGCGGTCTGTGCTCTCGGACGAATCCAGGATCCGGCGGCCATAGAGCCGGTGAAGATAGCAACGGCGGATACCGATCCAAGGGTGCGCAGGGAAGCGGTCTGGGCGCTATCCAGGATCGGCGATGAAAGCTGTCGCGAGATCCTACGAGCAGCCCAGGCCGACACGGACGAAGGCGTGTGCCGGGCGGCTTCAGGGGCGCTCCGGAAGCTCGACTCGAGAACCAAACCTCCTAAAGCCACATCCCCTCTTCCCGATGCGAAGATACAGGCGCACGCACCAACTGATCTTTCGCAGATCTCTACACTGATCACGCAGCTTTCCAGCACGAACGATGCGGCCCGCGTGGAGGCTGTGGCGAAACTAGGACAGATCGGGGATCCCCAATCCATCGACGCACTTGTAGTTGCATTCAGGGGCGCTGACGAAAACGTCCGCCAGGCAATAGCCAGCGCGCTTGGGGAGATGCGTGATCGGCGGGCTACGGCGGCACTTGTGCTGGCGCTCCAGGACGAGTCAGCACAAGTGCGTAAACGGGCAGCAGCTTCCCTCGGCGAGATCGGCGATATTCGAGCTGTAGACGCCCTGATACGTACCATGGGCGACTGGGACCGCGAGGTAAAAGAATATGCTGCGGTATCACTGGGCGAAATTGGGGATGTCAAGGCTATAGACCCGCTGATCACAGCGCTGCACAGCACCGACCCTGCGGTCGTCCGTGGTGCGAGGACAGGACTGGCATCCCTCGAAGAGACGCTGCTGTTCCAGATGCGGAGTGAGGACGCAAATGAGCGGCGGGAAGCTGTCAGGATGCTGGGACGGATCGGCAGCGATCGATCCGTGCCTCGTCTCATCGAAATACTCGGCGACCGGGATGTAGTTGCCCGCGAGAACGCCATCGACCTGCTGGGCACGATAAAATCGCCGTCTGCAGTAGTTCCGCTTATACAAGCGCTATCCGATAAAAACGCTCAGATCCGGTTGAAAGTAGTTCGATCACTAGGTAAAATAGGGGACTCACGATCGATAGATGCGCTTAAAGCATGCCTGCGCGATATCAGCCCGCAGGTGCGGGACGAGGCGTCCGGCACATTGAAAGCCCTAATGTTAATGTCAACCCCCGCCGACAAAACGATGGACTGGCTGACAGATAAATAAGGAGATACTGACTGGTGGTGATTTGCTATACCCTTCTCGAAAGGCAAAGTGCTGCTCATCGTAAAAGACCCTCTGGAATATTCCCTGGCACGCGATATCTTCTCCAGGTCAACCATCTATCCTGTTCATGCGGTGGACGTCCCGGCGGCCACGAAGCTGCTGTCGTCTGAAAACGACTTTGACGCGATATTACTAGGCAGCGACATGAATGCCGTAGCTGCCAGCGCATTTATTAAAAATTCCCGTACCCACATACCTGTGCTCATGCTCTCCAATCCTGGGGATGAGAGCATGCCCGTCGAGGGTATCAAGTATGTACTTTCCGGAGCGCTGATGCATGTCGGCCCCCTCAACGGCAGCGCTACGGGTATGCTGGAAGCCATTAACCGGTGTATATCTGGATCACGTTTACGGCATGCCGGGGCCCTGATTTCCGGAGAGATCGGAAAGATCACATATTTTGCGAAAAACCTCTGCGAAAGCATTCTGATGATCGATCGGAACGGCTTTATAGTGTATGCCAACCAGGCATTTTACGACAAGTACGGGTACAAGGACAGCGATCTGATGGGTTTCGACGTTTCGAAGATCCTTGCCGGCGCGGATAACCTGACGAAACTGAGAAATCTGGTATTCGCCAGCAATCCTCCCGAGGGGTCCGGCATCGAGCTGTCTACGGTGACCGACGATGGAAGAGGCATCCTGTCTATGGCTACCCTGACGCCCCGACGAGACAGCTCCGGCACGATCTTCGCATGCGTTATCCTGTTGAGGGACATCACAGACAGCAGGTTTGCCCAGGCCGAGCTGCAACGTCGGATCCTTGCTCTCACCAGCCCTCAGGTTGATGTCTCGCCCATCGACTTCAAGGACATGATCAAAGACTCGGGGTTTCAGGAGCTGCAGGAGACTATATCTTCGGCTTTCGGGGTCGCCTCCATCATGGTGGATCCCGATGGGATTCCGATGGACCGAGGGAGCAATTTCGCGCGCCTATGCACTGTGATATCTGGCACCAGCACCGTCGTTGCCGAGCGCTGCAAGGGATGTATTTCCGATCTGGCCCTGCGTGCGATCGCCTATAAGAGCAAAGCATGGTGCACATGTCCCGTCACGGGACTGCGAGAGGTTGCCTTGCCGGTGCTTGTCAACGGGCAGCCGGTCGGATGCTGGATAATCGGCCAGGTACAGATAGGCGAAACCCTCGATCTGAAGAAGATCGAAGGCTTAATAAGGGAAGCCGGGATACCGTCCGGAGAGCTTAAGGGCATGATCATCGGCCTGCCCCTGATGGGCGAATATCAGTTTAATCAGATCATTGCCACTTATAGGATGATCCTGGATAAGGTGTCCTGTCTGGCGGTCCAGAACCTCCGGCAGGGGAAGTTCATCCATGAGTGTAATCTTGTGCTGGAAGAGCTGAAACGGAGCGAGATCAAGCTGGAAGCGATGAGCTTTCGAGATGGGCTTACCGGATTGTATAACCGGGCCTTTTTCGAGCAGGAGTTGGATCGCGTCGATGGCGGGGCTTTTCCAGCCCCGATCAGTTTTGTATCTGTAGATGTCGACGGTCTAAAGCTGATCAATGATACGCTGGGTCATGCTGCCGGCGATCAGCGCATCGCCGTCACAGGACAGATACTGGCCGGCGTTTTCTCAGATACCGGGACAGTATGCCGAATTGGCGGTGATGAATTCTGTGCGATCCTGCCCGGATGTGACGAGCAGAAGGCGAGCCGGAAGCTGGAGCAACTTAAGGGAGCGATCCGGGATCACAATAACCTAGTGCCTAATGCTATCGTCAGCATGTCCGCAGGGATCGCCACATCATACAGCGGCGAGAGCGCCTTCAACACCTATAAGCGGGCCGATAGGATGATGTATGAGAACAAGCTGAAGCACGATGATTTCACCAGATCGAAGTCCATCGATATGATCCTCCTTGGACTTTCAGAGAGGGACTATCTCGATCACGGCCATACTAAAGCACTGACCGCGATCGTCGATCAGATGGCACGGGTCATTGGCCTCTCTGACGAGGTCCAGAGCGATCTAAAGCTGCTGGCCCGGCTGCACGACATCGGCAAGATCGGCGTCCCCGACTCGGTCGTGATGAAGCCTGGAGCGCTAGACGATCAGGAGTGGATCATCATGAGATCGCACGTGGAGATCGGCGCCAACATCGTGAGCCATTCTGCCATCGTCCACACGATCGCCCACCTTATACGCTCCCACCATGAGCGATATGATGGTACCGGCTACCCTGCAGGCCTGTCAGGCGAGGACATTCCAATCGAGTGCCGGATCCTCTCGGTGGCGGACGCCTATGATGCGATGATCGCCGACCGGCCATACCGTAAAGGCATGAGCCGGGAAACCGCGCTGAAAGAGATCCAGCGAGGCGCAGGCACCCAGTTCGATCCGAAGATGGTCGAGGTTTTTCTCGATCTGGCCAGATCTGGACGCATCTGAATCGTCGGTTGTCTTGTTGATGTTTCCTGCTACCCTACGGGAGACCGGGCAAATGGGCGGATCGCACGATCGCCTATGATACAACCATCACAGTGAATACGAGAACATTGGCAATCAGAAAAGCGCAGCGATCTCAGAATTCTAATTTCATATAAACAACAAAATCTATTTATCTGGCGCTTAAATGATTATTATATAGGTATTTTGTGTGACAGCCAATTCCGGTGAATCGTCAGACTCTTCTGCTGGGAGGAAGAATGCATCAGTAGCCATAGCAGACATAGAGCGCCTGATGCTGATCCTAAAGACATCTCCGGATTCGCATATACGTAAAGGGGCTGCTCGGGCGCTGGGAGACATGGGCGATCCCAGGGCGATAAACCGACTGATTGAAGCGATGGGCGACTCCGATGTTATAGTCCGCAGGGAGGCAATCCAGGCAGCTGTCCAGATCGGCGAGCCGGCGGTTGATCTGCTTCTCGGGGCTCTCCGACACCCGCAGCCTGGCGTTAGACGAGCGGCCATCGAGGTTCTTGGAATGATCGGAGATAGCAGGGCGGTTGTACCTCTCGGGAACAGTCTGCGTGACACCGATGTGCGGGTCAGACGTGAGGCGGCTAGGGCGCTGGGTAAAATTGGAGACACCCGGATAGCCTCGGCGTTAAACGCTGCAACTGCGGATACAGATGAGGCTGTCAGGATGTCATCCGCCATGGCACTAAAAAAGTTGAAAATCTTCTTCCGGCCGCCCGCGAGCGCTCCTGCCGCAGAGCCCGAGATAGCGCCTAATAGTAGTGTTCTCACTCTGGCACAGGTAACCTTTGATGACATCGTAAAGCAGTCTATGTCCCACGATCCATATGCACGAAGGGACGCTGCTTTCGCGTTGGGAAAATTCGTCGATCGTCGGGCTTTTGACGTGCTCATTCTGCTGCTGGCTAAGGACGTGGAGCAGATCGTCAGAGCGGCGGCCGCAGAGTCTCTGGGCCTGATCGGGGATACCCGAGCGACCGAGCTACTGATCCGGTCGCTTCAGGATGAGTCCTGGATGGTCCGTAGAAGCTCGGCGGGATCGCTGGGAAAGCTCCGGGACTACCGGGCGGTGGATGTGCTGGTCAAGGCGATGAACGACTCAGGAAAGCTGGTCCGGGAAGACGCGGTCCTTGCTCTAGGCGAGATTGGCGATATCCGAGCGGTGGATGCGCTTTTCCGGGCGCTCAAGGATGAGGATGGCGACGTACGAAATAACGCGAAGATCGCTCTCCAGAATATGACCGGGCATCTTATACCTCGTCTTAAAAGCCAGGACTCGGACGAGCGGGAGAACGCGGCCGATCTTCTGGGGAAGGTCGGCGATAGCCGTGCTGTACCGTCGTTGGTCGAAGCGCTGGGGGACGAAGAGCCGGTGGTTAGGGAGAACGCGGCCGGGTCGCTGGGACGAATCGGGGACCGACAGGCGGTCGAGCCTCTGATCAAGATGCTCGGAGACAGTCGGGGCTATGTGCGTAAAGATGCGGCTAGGGCGCTGGGCATGCTTAAAGATCCTCGGGCGGTCGAGTTGCTAATCAAAACCCTGCAGGATCAGTTCTGGTTTGTGCGCAAAGATGCGGCCTGGGCGCTGGGCGAGATCGGCGACGATCGGGCGGTGAAGCCGCTCATGAAGCTTCTGAGCGACGATGACCGGGCCGTCCGCGAAACTGCCATACAGGCCATACAGAGGTTTAAGAATTGTAAAATTAGCTTTACGCAGATCAAGAGGCGGGGAGCTTAAAGGTTTGTTATCTTAGTTATAATGGCAGCCTGGTAACAGGCTGCTTCGCTCTCGGAAATATTTTACTCTTTATTAGGTGCCGGCTCTTCGCCCTGCTCCGGGGCGGTGGGTTCCGGGGCTGGTGCTGCCGTTGTGGGTGTTGTTGCCGCTGGGGTGGCGGCGACAGACGGCCTGAAGACCAGTTCAGATTTGCCGATCTCGACCCTGCGGAGCGGGTAAATGTTCTTGGTTGATTTATAGATCTCTGAGGCGACCTTGCCTATGACGACTTCATTGATAAATTCGGTAAAGCTGAGTTCAGCGCTGCGCTTATTAACTACGTCGATCATGATCTTGCGGATGCTCTCGATTTGGCTGGTTCGGGCCCGCTTTACGGTGAGCACAATGGGCTTGACCCGGACCTTATAGCCGTCCTTGGTGGTAACGACTATGTTGGCGTCGATCTTTGACGTCCGGCGCTTTACCAGCGAGCGCATATAGTCCCGGGTCAGCTCATGGCCGAGATAGGATGTGTATGCGGTGTTGCCGCCAAGTTCGTCGATTCTGAAAATCATCTTGGTGTTCTGCTTGGTCCAGTCGCCGGTGACATCGCCGAGGGTGACTTCAATGATCCGGCCCGTCATCTTGCCGGGCTCGTCTGCTAAAGTTTCTCCAATATTCGCCCTGTTAAACTCTGCCGGCGCCAGCACTTGGTACCAGTTCTTTGCGCGGAAGGCGTCGACCTTCTTGCCTGCTTTTCTCGCCATTGATATCTCCTCTTCTATAGTGTTAAGGGTGGCCATTTTTGTTTGGATAAGGCCACAACCGCATTGCGTCTCCTGCTAAAAGAGAGACGTAGCTGTGCCTCGAGAGGCACCGTCCGTACGGCACGGGCGTTTCACACTAATCAAAACAAATGGACAGATGCTTTGATTGGCGCGCTGGAATAATAAATGTCAGAAGGTGTATATATCTGTATCCTGGAAGCAGGGCGTGATCAGAATGTCGATAAGATTATCCAGGCCGTTCAGGATTACAGACTGCAATGGGTAATGCACGGCGATATGATCTGGCATAATATCTGTATCACAGGTGACGCTCCTGACAAGATCAAGTTTAAACGAACAGCCCCGACTGCGGATCGATCCCCTTATCAAAAATAGGTTTTATCGAGGGCCTGGTATGCTTGAAGTAGAATAGAGGAATATTGCCTGGAGAATCACGCTTATATCGTCCGTGGGTGGCAAGTGTTTTCTACAGGGTAGGAAGCTACAGCCTCTTTAGGGCATGGTGGTTCGTGGGTAATCTATGTATGGAATATGATGGCTGCTTATCTCATTTTAAGGCAGCGTCGGCGGACTAATTGTAGGTTAATGGTAAGGGGTGATCGCTCACCTTTGGATCTCTTGTGACGGCTCCCACGATTAAAATCGTGGGCTTCTATGCTTTCACCAATGCATTCCGCCCCAATGCGACCATTGTTGGTCTCCCCGTAACGTTCAATTTTACGCTACGGACATTCCCGCAGCAACCAGCCAGGTCAAGTTCAAATGACAGAGTCTAACCGGCACGCATAGCACTTTCAGCCGATACGACAAGGATTAGACAACTACCATATGCCGTACAATGATATATGGACTATTAGGATGATGGGGGACTCGCTTTATCCCACGATTTTAATCGTGGGTTTTCGCTCGCTCTCTACTCGGATTGACCGTAAATTTCCGGTCTTTATTTCGGTTTCCTCTGGAGATTTGTCTTGCTTGTATACCTGTAGCAATCTTTAAATAGTATTGAATTATTAATTGACTAACTGTAAGTCAAAAAATAATCGGTGTAGATATGGGCAGGAAAGCAAAGGACCCGGAAATCCGTAAAAAAGAGATCGTCGACGCCGCCGAGCAGCTCTTCACTGAGAAGGGCTACGATCTGACCTCGGTCAGCGACATCACCGGCAAGGTCGGGCTTTCCCACGGGGCTTTCTTCTACTACTTTAAGTCCAAGGAAGACCTGTACAGGTCTGTGATCGACTCGGCAATCGAGCATCAGTTCAAAGATATAATGCAGCTCCTGGATGGGGTGGGCGACGATCCGGTCAGGAAGCTTCAAACGCTCATTGACCTGTCGATCAACAGCCAGGGTAGGAATGATAGACTGATGAAGTACCTGCACAAGGAAGGCAATGCCTCGATCCACGAAGAGTACATGTGCCGGTCGGAGGAGCTCCTGGTACCGCTGGTGGCCGAGATCGTCGAGGATGGGGTACGGAAAGGCTTGTTCGATGTCACGTACCCCCGGGAGTGCGTCGAGTTGCTCCTCACAGTCTTCGACAGCCTGGCGCACAGGCGGGCATCGCTGAGTCCTGAGTCCTATTACCGGAAGATGCGGGCGCTGGACTCTATCATCGCCCGGAGCCTGGGCCTCAGGGAAGATACCCTGTCAGCCAAGCAGAGGCGCTGAAAAGGCTGACTTTTTGATCGTTTTAACGAGAGAGAAGTCATCACCGATAATAATTTGACTTACAGTAAGTCAATAAATGTACGAGGGGAACTTATGGAGCTTAAAGGTAAGCAATTGACAGTGCTCTTACTGTCTATGTTCATTTTCACGCTGGGCTTCGGCATCACCGTCCCAGTCATGCCCTACTTCGCGAAAGGCCTGAGTGGCACCGTAGTCGATATAGGCCTGCTAATGGGCGTCTTCTCAGCCATGGAACTGATATTTGCCCCCGTCTGGGGTAAAATCTCAGATCGCTTCGGCCGCAAGCCAGTGATGATCACCGGTCTGATCGGCTTCGGCATAGGCTTCGCAGCCTCTGGCCTGTCCACGCAGCTGTGGATGCTATACGCGTCCCAAGCCTTTGCGGGCTTGATGATGGCCGGGATCTTCCCAGCCACTATGGCATACATCGCGGACAACACAGAGCCCGGTGACCGGACGAAACAGATGGGCCTACTAGGAGCTGCCAACGGGCTGGGTGTGATCTTCGGACCGGCGCTCGCCAGCATCTTCGCAGTCTGGGGGCTGGAGATCCCGTTCTTCGCTACGGCCGTGCTAGCAATGGTGACCGCAGCGATCACCCTAGTCTGGCTCAACGAGCACAAGGAAGACGCCCCGGCTCGCGCTCCCGAAAAGACGGGAGACAAGGTGGCTTGGCTCCAGCCGCAGATGCTGATCTTCTTCCTTATGATGGCCTTCGTTATGGTGGCGATGGCCTCCCTGGAGGCGACCTTCGGGTACTTCACCATGGACAGATTCGGGCTCTCGGAAGTCCCCGCCCCCATGCCCCTGCTCTGGACCTCGGTCATGCTGACGGGAACGAACGTAATGGGCATCGCGTTCATGTTCTTCGGCCTAGTGGGCGCCATCACCCAGGCAGCCCTCGTCGATAAAGTTCTCAAGCGCATCGGCGAAGAGCGGACGATCATCACCGGACTGATCGCCCTAGCCGCCGGCACGTTCACCCTGATTCTCGCCGGAGAACTGGTCACCGCCATAATCGCCGCCTGCCTCATGGCGGTCGGGATCGGCCTGCTAATGCCCGCCATCAACGGGGCGGTCTCCAGCCGGACCGATCGGAACAACCAGGGCGTAGTCATGGGAATCCTCGGCTCCTTCAACAGCACCGGCCGGGTCATCGGCCCAATAGCCGGAGGCCTCGCCTACTCGGTCAGCATGCTACTGCCCTACGTCGGCTCTGCAGTCCTAGCCATCGCCAGCGCCGCATTCCTGGCTGCCTGGGAGCAGATGACCGGAGTCAACCTAAAAGAAAAAAGCTCAGAGCCCGCAAAACCCTGAAATGACTGAGAATACACTGAAACCCATGGTTTGGTCGGCGACCATCATGACTGGGGGACAAACGCGAGATATCAAAACCCCCACTTATCCTTTTTCCATCAGCACATACAGCTTATCCATGTACGGCAGAGACATATCCAGGCTCTTTCCAGAATGATATATGGCCAAGAAGTTGCCCTTCATCTCCTTCATACTTGCCTCGCTCGCGGCATGGGCCGTGTATATCTGCATGCTCTTGTTAAAGGTGAAAATCAACTTGAAGATCAGGGCCAGTAACCAGACCGGATACTTGAAGTAGCTGATCTCGCCGATATGATCGACGTCGACACCCCGTTTCCTGCAGATATCGAGACACTCTTTCGTTGCCTGGAAAGAGTCCTTGACCAATGCCCCGTCCTTGAGAAAGGGCTTCATCTCCCGATACTGCTGGAAACCTGCCCAGATCGCCACACTGGTCGCGTTGTGAACCCACAGCCAGTGGAGAATATTGGCGGCTACCTCCGGGGTCATATCGGCTTTTCTAAACAGGTCTATAAGCCCCTGAAGCCTCTGACTGTTCTGGCCATCCAGCTCGCCCAAGTGAACGTTCGGCCCCAAGTTGGCAAGCAGCATCCCTTCACGGTAAGTGCCACCTCCGTCTGCGTATCCTAGCAGGTAACGGTCCCGCGACAGGATCCGATCGATATGATCGGTGCCCTGCCAGTTACTGGACATGATCAGGAACTGGGCTTTTCCGAGCTTCGGCGAGAGTTCGAGCAGCACAGCCTCAAGCTGGTGGCTGCCGACCGGTACGATGACCAGCTCGACGTCTTCCGGCACATCTTCAGCGCAGGCCGGATAGTAGGTGAACTTGCCGTGCTTCGGGCGGCCTTTCCGCTCATCCAACATCTGTACTTTGATACCCCCATTACACGCGTCTTTCTTCCCTTTCCTCACGTAGTGTACGACTTCGTTTCCGCTTTCTGCGAGAGCCCAGCCATATATGGTGCCGATGACTCCTGTGCCTACTACCAATATTTTCACAATATTCATCTCCAGTTGCCGATTTATTATTTGACTGAAATTCAATCAAATTATTTTCGAACATGTTTCCCATTTACTGATCCCGGTAAAAAAATTCAATCCGTCAGCTTGAATGCGTTTTCTCCGATACCCAGCACCCTAGCAGTCAGGATCTCCAGCGCCCGCATTTTTCTGGCATAGATCTTCCTGTCATCCCGAGCCGAGCCGATGACATCGTACAAGTTCTCGAACACAAATAACAGGTACTTCATAGTGTCCTCCGGGTACCTGACATGAAACGAGCCTTCCCTGTTACCCTGCTTTATGATTTCTACCAAAAGCGGCACGTTCGCTTCCCGAGACATCAGGGTATATTCCCGGAAAATGTCCGCGTTACCGTAACCATAGGCGAAATCCATGAACTCGTGCTCAGTGCTAAAAGCGCTGATAGTCAGGCTGAGTAGGGTCCGCATCTTCTCCAAAGCAGTTTTTTCCCCAGCGCTGGCCAAGGCCTCCAGATATCGCCTATTTTCCATAACGCTGTTAGCTAGCACCGCCCGCATTAGCTCCTCCTTGGACTTGTAGTAATAGAAGTATGCACCATGGGATACCCCTACCCTATCAGCGATCTCAGACATCGTCACTTTATCATAACCTTTCGCCCGGAACAGCTCCTCCGCAGCTTTGATGAACTGCTGTCGCCTGACCTCCGGATCCATCGCTTTTCGCCCCATGCGCTCAACCTGAAATATTTTGACTGAAATTCAATCAAAAAATAACTTCCAACTATATAAAGGTTAGCCCCAGCACCATTATCGCCCGACATCACAGTGCAGACGCCCCACCCCCAAACATTCTCCACACCCCCATCCACCACATCAACAACTATAGCAACCAGAATCAGTTTGAGAATCCAAAATACTTAAATAAATCAATCCAGAAAATAAAGCGTTAGCAGAGAAGCGTTAGCAGAGAAGCGTTAGCAGAGAAGCGTTAGCAGAAAAACATGTCAACAAGAAAAATGTAACGAGGAATCACATTAAAGACAAGAAAAAACTGGCGAGACTGCACGAATACATTGCAAATCAATGGGACAACCGCAACCACCAAAATCTCAAGGCACTACATCAACAACTATGACATAATCATTGTGGAAGACCTCGTCATACTTGGAATGTTGAGAGATAACAATTACAAGAACTCCAAATCTATCAGTCAAAGCACGTAAAACTCTAAAGCGTAATAATAGGTGTTGGGGGCGGGGGCTTCTTTGGTAAGCTTGTTTACGAGGCTGAGAGTGCTGGTAGACAACTAATCAAAGTGGATCCCAGGAACATCACCCAGAAGTGTTCTGTCTGCGGAAACATGTTAAGAAGTACTTGGGGGTAGAATACACCTCTGTACGTATTGTAATGTTCGATTGGATAGGGATTTCAACGCAGCATTGGACATTTTGAGTGATAGTATGGGTCTCTAGTTGGAAGGCATGGGGCATGCCGGTTTGTCTGTTGAGTGGATGGTTAGTACATTCAGCATCGCTGTTGTTTGCAGACTGTTGGCCGTGAGTCGGGAAGCCCAGCCCTTTAAGACGGGGTAATTCACTTAAGTGCCAAACAAACCCGGGGGGTTTTCATGGAACAGTCATTCGGAACAGTCATTCCAACCTGTAGATCCTGCCTTGGAGGGCCTTCGCCCTCTCTTCCGCATCCAGGATCCTGCGCACGATCCCGGCGCTGCCGATGATGGCGCCGCAGGGCATCATGATCTGTGCGGATTCCCGGGCATCCTTCGCCGCTACCTTATGCAACCGGCCACAGCAGGGGCATGGCACAAGGATCTCATTGATAAGCTCTTCAGCCATGGAAATCTATGCTAATCTATGCGATACATGGTAAAATATGTTCCCTTTTAGGCACGCGGTGCAGGCTCTCATCGCACACCACACTGGCATTACCATAGACAGAGGCTGATGCCCCCTGGGAACATCATCGCCCGACCTATAGACTGATACAGGACGATCCGGTCGCAGCACAATTATATAATTTATAATGATATTATTATTTATGAGGGCGCTTTCGGGCATATTTAGGACCAGAAGCATCGCAGAGGTGGAGAAAAGCGCCAAAGCTCGAAAGATGAAGAGGACGCTGACCGCGTTAGATCTGGTCCTGCTCGGCATCGGATGTATCGTTGGCACGGGAATCTTCGTGCTCACAGGAGTGGCCGCCGCCCGCTATGCCGGCCCCGGCATTATTTTTTCGTTCGTCATCGCAGGCTTCGCCTGCGTCCTCACCGCCTTGGTCTATGCCGAGTTGGCATCGATGATACCGGTGACCGGCAGCACGTATACCTATGCATATGTTGCCCTGGGGGAGATCGTGGCGTGGCTGGTAGGGTGGTCGATGTTGATGGAGTACTTGATCGCGGCCAGCATGGTCTCAGTGGGATGGTCCGCCTATTTGACCGGCCTTTTCTTGGCTGGAGGCATCGCGCTGCCTCACGCTTTTACCACCCCGTTGACGGAGGGCGGCATCATCAACATGCCTGCGGTACTGATCGCCATCTTTATCGGCTGGCTACTATTTCGTGGCGTCAAAGAGAGCTCCCGATTTAATAATTTCATGGTTTTGGTGAAGATCGGAGCTATCCTTATCTTTCTGGCGCTTGCAGTCCCGAAGGTGAGCCCAGATCACTGGCACCCGCTGTTACCGTTCGGCATAACCGGTATGCTTACGGGCGCCGCGATCGTCTTTACTGCCTTTATCGGCTTCGACGCCGTATGTACCGCGGCCGAGGAGGCCAGAAACCCGAGAAAGGATCTGCCGATCGGCATCGTAGGATCGATCCTGATATGCACACTATTATATGTCGCAGTTGCGGCTGTGCTCACCGGGGTCGTACCCTACGACCAGCTCAACAACCCCGAGCCTGTCACTTATGCCCTCCGGGTCATCGGCTATAACATGGGTAGCGCACTGGTGGGGATAGGGGCGATCTCCGGCATCACTACGGTGCTGATAGTCCTATACTATGGGCTGACCAGGATTATCTTCGCAATGTCCCGAGACTGCCTGTTCCCTTCCGGCCTGTGTCAAATACACCAGTCCTACGGCACACCATATATAGTGACCATCATAGCCGGTACGATCATAGCAGTGATCGCCGGCATCGCCCCGGTAAATGTGCTAGCTGAGTTGGTCAACATCGGCACATTATTTGCGTTCATCACGACATCGGCGGGAGCGATTGCGCTGCGAGTGCGAATGCCGAATGCTTCCAGGCCCTTCCGGTGCCCAGGACTGTTTATCACTGCACCGATATCGATCATCCTGTGCCTTATACTCATGGCTATGTTGCCGATCACGGCTTGGGTCAGGTTTGTCGCATGGATCGTCGTCGGCCTTGGCGTCTACTTTGTCTACGGGCACAAGAAAGCAATGACCGCCGCTGAAAAATAGGCGAAGTATCCTCGCACTTTTCCACTTATTCCGGTGTTCTATGCCATGCACTTCATAAAAATACCGGATCACTCAGTAAATTATGAGGCCGAAAGTACCAGGAGTTTTGGACGAGGAATACGAAAGCCTGTATAATGACCTGAAGAACGCAGCGAACACTCAGGGTTACGTTGGGGATGCGGCGAAGGATGCGTTCCGCCTGCTACAGCCCCACTACCAGAAAGACCACGAGTTCGCCCTGCCCCCGCTGAAGCTCATAGCCACCATCGCGAACGAGAACATCAACGAGCAGGTCCACTACCTGCAGACCATGTCAGGCCGAGTGAAGCGAGACCTTGCCCAGCTGAAGACGGAGATCGACGGTATTATCAAAGCGCTGGACCACCTGGCAAGCGTCGCCTTGAGGGAAGACAAGCGGGAACATCACACTCTGGCCCGCAACATGACTAGGTTCCTGCGCAATGAGATCGAGATACTCTACCCAGCATCAATCCTGATCGGCGAGATAATCGCGCTGAGGATCGAGCAGGGCGCCAGGAAGAAGATCGAAATGGTCACCTAAATTGGAGCGCCTATGCAGAAGCTGATCTGGGTAAATAGCGGATGCCCCGTATTACAGATCGATAACCATCATAGTTTCATCAGAATACAAAGTTACAAAAATTTCAATGTTCACAAGATTCCCCGATGTGACTGTGTATCCGAGGCCGTTTCCCGATACTCAATGCCGGGCGGGCGCGGTCCAATTTTAAAGCGAGGTCTGGCCAGCAGTTAGCTTTTATCGCACGGATCACCGCCTGATGTCGCTTGCCAGTGCAGAAGGGTAAGCTTCATAATGGCCCGCGGTTTATCATCTCGTGATACAATGGGATGGATACCATGGCACAAGCGGATATGACAGAACTTACGGCCCTTCTCAAGAAGCTGGTATCGATAAACTCGGTGAACCCGGACTTGGTTCCCGAGGCGAGCGGAGAGAAAGAGATCGCGTCGTTCATAGCGGGCTGGCTGAAGAACTGTGGCCTAGAAGTGTATATGGAAGACTGTGGGAGGGATGGCCGGCCAAACATCGTTGCCATCGCCAGGGGCGCGGGCGGCGGCAGGTCCCTGATGCTGAACGCCCACATGGACACGGTCGGCACCTCGGGGATGAAGCGGCCGTTTGACCCTGATATCAGGGGCGGCCACCTCTTCGGAAGGGGGGCGTTGGACACAAAGGGCGCTCTCGCAGCGTTCATGCTAGCGACAGCAGAAGCGGGAAAATCGGGCCTGAAAGGGGACGTAATCCTGACAGCTGTGGCCGATGAGGAGTTCGGCAGCGTGGGTACAGATGCGATCGCCCACAGATGGAAGGCGGATGCCGCCATCGTCGGAGAGCCGACAGGGCTCGAGCTGGTCATCGCCCACAAGGGATTCGCCTGGTTCGAGATCGAAACACGCGGGTTTGCCGCCCATGGCTCGCTGCCGGACGTGGGCGTGGACGCGATCGTTAAGATGGGCAAAGTCCTAGAAGGTCTGGATACAATGGCGTCTCAGCTCGCCGCTTCAGAATGTCACCCGCTGCTTGGGCCCGGGTCGGTCCATGCCTCATTGATCGAAGGAGGCCAGGAGCTGTCCAGCTATCCCGCATCGTGCCGGCTGAGCATCGAGCGGCGAACTCTGCCGGGGGAGGATATCGAAGCCATTGAGGAGGGACTGCGTTCCATGCTCGATCGGATCCGTAGGGATGATCCTGCGTTCAGCGCATCGTTGAAGACGATGTTATTCCGCGGACCGCTGGAAGCATCGATGAAAGAGCCGATCGTCGAAGTGCTGGCCAGACATACCACGACATGTATGGGCAAGGAGCCTGGGTACAAAGGCATGGGTGGCTGGATGGACTCAGCTGTGCTAGCCGCTGCCGGCATCCCATCAGTCGTATTCGGTCCTGCCGGGGAAGGGCTTCACGGGACAGATGAATGGGTGGACTTGGCATCGGTACAGCAGTGCTACGAGATCGTCCTAGGTACGATCAAGGACTTCTGCGGCTGAAAAATGAAGGTTTAATCCACGGGCCGTATGTTCGAGAATGCCCTGATTATCACTTCACTCATGGCCGGATGGATGACTTGTGTATAGTAGAGAGGGGTGTAATCCTGCGCCCCTGCGTTCATCAGGAACGCGATCTGCTGCAGCAGATCAGGCGCTTCCGGCCCCACGACCGAACACCCCAGAATTTTGCCCGTCCCGAATTCCACGACCACTTTGACCATACCGTCGTTCTCCGCCATGGCCACGCCCTTAGCAACATCGGCGTACCGGGCTCTCCCGACCATGATCTTCAGCCCTGCAGCTTTCGCTTGGGCCTCAATCACCCCCACGGCAGCCACCTGCGGATGGCAGAACACCGCGTGGGGCACCGCGTGTTCATCGTTGATCAGCTTATGGTCCCTGAGCAGGTTGTGCGCTACAATAGTTGCGTGGTGGTTGGCAGTATGCCGGAACATCTGCTTGCCGGTAGCATCGCCGATAGCCCATATGCCAGGCACGTTCGTCTCCAAGTGGCTGTCAACTTTGATCCAGCCGCCTTTCAGCGTTTCGATGCCGGCGTTCTCCGGCTTCAGCAGGTCGGAGTTCGATCGCCTGCCTAGGGCCACCAGGATCTCATCGGCCTCCAACCGGATCGAGGTGCCGTCTTTCATGCTTTTGGCGTAGACGATCTTCCTTCCTGCTTCTATGGCCACCCGCTCCGCCTCGTACCCTACCCGCAGGTTTATGTGCCGGGCCATAGCCGTGGTCACGATGGCGCTGATTTCAGGGTCTTCATTATTGAGCAATATCGGAGGCCGGCCGACAATGGTCACCTCCGCCCCCATGGCGGAGAAGAAGTGACCGTACTCGCAGCCGATATAGCCGCCGCCTAGAATGATGATGCTCTTGGGAAGATCCCGCAGTTGTAAGAGTGAGACATTATCCAGGTACCCAGTCTCCTGCAAACCTGGCAGGGGCGGTATAAGGGCGCGTGCTCCGGAAGCTATTACGATTTTGGGTGCGTTAATCTCTTTACGGCCGGCCTTGAGCGTATGAGGCGCGGCGAACTCCGCGATCTCTTTGATCCAGGTCACCCGATCAGCCCGTAGGACTCCCTCTTCCATCGTCCGGCGCTCGCCGTCGACGAACGACCGCATGCGGTCCATGATAAACTTGAAGTCCGGCTTCAGCATCGCCTGTACGCCTACGGCTTTCGCATCATGTGCCATCCTGATGACGTCGGCCGGATATATCAGCATCTTGGATGGAATACACCCGTTGTTCAAGCAGGTGCCTCCTAGCGGACCTGGATCGACCAGCGCTACATTGAGGCCTTCAGTGATCGCGTCGTTCATGACAAGTTCTCCGGCGCCAGAGCCGATGACGATGAGGTCAAACTGTTCCATACCTGCTCCCGTATGATGTTTCAGGCTCATGGTATTTAGCTATTGACGGGAGAAAAGGCGACTGATATCTACTATCCCGCGTCGTGCCGTAGCCAGACGGCCTGTGTTATTAAACCGGAGCCTGGATAAAAAAGCTAATGCTGGTCGGGGGCATAAGTAGCTGCGAGGGGTTATCGTGCTGGAAGGCGACATCAGGAAGATCGCAGATTTAGAAGGCGTAGACTTTTTCGGGGTGGCGGACTTGGCGCTGGCCCGTGATGAGATCGTAAGACAGGGCGGGCCCGAGCTCTCGAAATACCCTAGAGCAGTGTCCGTCGGCATCCGGCTCTTTGACGAGATCGTAGATCAGCTGCCCGACCGGGAAAAATTGGCCGTGGCTGTCAATTATCGGACCCATTGCTACGACGTGATCAACGCCCGGCTCGACCTGATCGCCTCCAGGCTGTCCGGGACATTGCAGCGGGCGGGATTCATGGCATACCCGGTCCCCGCGTCGGAGAGATATGACAACGAACGCATCTGCGCCGTCTTCTCCCACAAGCTGGCGGCCCATCTCGCAGGCTTGGGCTGGATCGGCAAGAGCTGCCTTTTAGTGACGCCGGAAGTGGGTCCTAGGGCCAGGTTTACCACGGTATTGACGGATGCTCCGCTGGCCGTTGGTACGCCCATGGCAGAGCGATGCGGCGACTGTAGCGAATGTGTCACTGTCTGCCCTGCCCGGGCGTTTACCGGGAAAAATTTTTTGGAGAGCGATCCGAGGGAAGCGAGGTACGATGCCTCACGCTGTGAAAAGTATTTTGATGTCATGAAGAAGCAGGGCAAGATGAGCGTGTGCGGCATGTGCCTGTACGCCTGCCCTCATGGAAAAAGAAAATGACGCCGGAAGATGGTTGGATGTCTAAAGGTATCAAAGAGGCGTTTGACGATATCGCGCAAAAATACGACGGCCAGCGTAGGCAGCTGATCCCGTGCTTCGACGATTTTTACGGGATTGCAGCTCAACTGGCATGCTCAGATAGCCCGACTCCCGAGATCCTTGATATCGGCGCCGGCACGGGCTTGCTGACGAGATATGTCTCCATGAAATTCCCTGAAGCCAGATTCACACTCGTCGACCTGTCCAAAGAAATGCTCAACGCGGCCAGACGACGTTTCGAAGGCCGGGGTAATTTCAGGTACATTGTGGCCGATTATACCAGTTACGAGTTCGAATCGACCTACGACATCGTGATCTCGTCGCTTTCGATACACCACCTGGAAAACGGTGAGAAAAGACGGCTATACCGCCGCATATATCAAGCGCTAAACGACGGGGGGACGTTCGTCAACGCCGATCAGGTGCTGGGGCCGACGGCCGGATGCGAGGACAGGTACCAGCAATACTGGAAAGAGACTATACTGGCCGGCACCCTACCGACCTGCGAGGTCGAGGCCGCCTTCTCCAGGATGAAGATGGATGTACCAGCGAAGCTGGCCGATAACCTCGACTGGCTCACAGAATGCGGGTTCAGGGATGTGGATGTATATTACAAGTATTTTACCTTCGCGGTCATGTCCGCAAGGAAATGATCAGGCGTTCAATGACAGAGTGGGTTTCTGATGCTTTACGATTGCTGCCACGTCCTTGCCCAGCAGCTTCAGTCCTTCCAACTCGTTTTCGCTCGGAGTGTACTTCGCACGCGTGACCGGATCGACTACCTTGAAGCCAATCTGTCGAAGTTTTTCTGCAATCACCACCACTCCCTGACCGCTCCAGCCATATGAGCCGAATACCACTGCGATCTTGCCATCTGCAGCTATTTCCAAGAGGTCGTTCACCAGTCTCAGAACCGGCCTAGCCGGGTGATAGTCGAATGTAGGGACACCAAAACCTACTGCGTCCGCCGAGGCGATATCTTCTGGCTTTGCGTCGAAGGCTTCCATTAGTTCGACGTCGACGTGCAACGACTGCGCGCCATCCCTTATCGCCTCTGCCATCGCTTTGGTATTGCCCGTAGTGCTATGGTAGATGATGAGGAACCGGGTCATGAGGAAAAGGTGTTGCACTGGAAATAAAAAGGTTTATGCCATGATGATGAGACGCGAATCCTGAAATACTGGAACCTTACTGATTTTCTATAATTATCAATCTTCGAAAAGAACATTCCGCTTCAGCGCACTCAGCGTTTTGAGCGAAACGATGCACACGGCGACCGACGAGAGGATCAGCAGCAAAGTGGAGATCCAGGCGAATGCGACTGTCCCGGACATATGGTAGGCGAGAATGACAGCGATCGTTACTACACACAGCGGAAAGGTATACGCCCACCAAGAGATCGAGAACCTAACCTTAAAAAAGTATGGCAGGATGAACAGGAGCAATAGCGTTAAAAACAGGGACAGGTTCAGCAGCATGCGAGCTGCGAGGTCGAACGTACCGGTCAGCTTTACATAGGAGATAAAGCCCAGCGCAGGTGGGGCGATGATGATGAACAGGGTAGGCACGAACTTTTCCGCCAGCCGCCGGTGAAAGGTGATCCGGTAAAAGATGACGATGAACAGGGCCAGCCAGAAAAACAAGCCCACACTAAAGTAGAACCATAGTATATCTTTCCCTACGAATTCGACTCCGATGATCGGCACCAGGAGGTTGCCAGCCGCCGGCAAAAACCACGCGGGATTCAGCTGGGTAATTTCGAAGTCACGAACGATCCACCGGGATGCGACCACTATCAAAATGATCAGGTGCAGAACCGCTCCGACAGCCCACAGAGCGAGCGCCGCAGGCCGCTGATATGCGAAGGTCGCTGTGCCGAGCACCAGCAGGCTGATCGAGATGGCCGCGAAAAAATTGGCCTTTACCGGATCGTCGAATTCCGAGAGGACTCCAGTTCTACACGAGATCAGCTTACTGAAGTAGACCAAGCTGATAACCACAAAAAGCAGATACGCCACCGCAAGCAGAATATCGCTGACAAAGGGCAGGCGCACGATATCCGCATACCTCTGGTATGCGATCGATAGGCTGCCTATCCCCATGACACAGGTAAACAGGCTAATGGGGAAATTTTTAACGGGAAGTTTTACTATCATGATTTCGGGAACCTGAAAGTTCTATCAAAGCGCGTCCAACAACATCGGTCAGTCCTATGCAATATCTATGATTTATAATAAGGCTTATCGCTCAATCCAATATACGGCCTGCGCCAGCCTCCAATCCCACGAAAATATGTTACTTTCATCGCGCTCATACCATCAGGATATTATACCTTGGCGCTATCTGAGATGTCGCCAGGAGGATCGAACCTATGGATCACATAGTATTTATCACCAAGTCATCCCTGGAGCTGAAGGAATTGCTTGCGGGAGAACGTAGTATGATCGTGCGTGGCTCTCTCGGAAAGAGGGTTCCCTACGGTAGGGTCAACGCTGGCGACATGTTGTTCTTCGCCATCGGCAACGGCCGGAATATCGTCAGGGCTACCGCGATGGTATCGGATATAATCGATACGCCCAAGCTCACCCCCGAGGAGAATACATCGATCATCGCAAGCCACAGGAAGAAGCTGAAGCTGAGCGATGAAGAGAGGAAGAAGCTGTTTGGCAAAAAGTACCTTTCCCTGATCGAGATCTCCGGTATCAACCCAGTGGTCCCATTCACGGTTGTTGCGCATGGATCCGGCGAGAATGACGACTGGACCGTCTTGAAGGATATCGATGAGATCATAGAATAACACTCCCGGTTTTCTCGGCCTCCTCATCTTCTTCATATGCGGCCTTCTTTATATGTGCCTGGCGATCATGATTTTCTGCAGCGCCGAGCGTTCGACTCGACCTAATAAAGAATATGTGGTACGCTATAGCCGCGAGATACACGATACAGGTGATCAGGCATGGCAACAGGTAACTGCCCGAGGCATCATGATGCCGCTCAGGTATGTGCTGATCGCCAGGAACACGTTCCACTCCATCGACGTCAGGCTGCTCACCGTCGTCCGTTACCGATCGCTGAGCAGCTCCATGTTAAAACTGGAGATGGCCGTGTTAGCCATGTTCATGATCGTCATGCGCATGACATAGGCGAAGCCCGCCAGCCAGATATCAGTGGTGACGGCGATCAGGATCGGGAACGGTATCGATAGCAGCTCAGTTGCCTGACGGCTCTGACTTTGCCGATCCGCTCTGTAATCAGTGGAATGAGAAGCAGCTCCGCAACCATTTTGCTGTCATTAGCCTAAACATATTCCAGGTTAGTGGAAGATCCTGTTGCAATGATTAACGAGATAGAACTGGTATTAAAACCTGAGTTCCGGAGTTTTAAGCGCATAAAATTACAGATGTAGCATGTCAAAAAGGAATATTGGCTAGTATAAACGGAAAACGGAATATTGGGTAATGGCCAATCGGGTTATGGTAATTTTGTTATGCGCTTATTAACGCATGACGTTTTACCTTGTCAATTTTGAAGGATGAGCGAGCGCAGTAGATGTTTTTTTGCGCTTTATCATTTATGCGCCTAAAACCTGGAATTCGGGTTAAAACCAAACGGAACTCTTATAATTTCATCAATTGAAGGTCGTGGGTAGGGCATCTAATGCCCGTGCTCAAGGTAGGATATACGCCAAAAATGTTAAAAATTTTATTAAACTTTAATCGGAGTTTTTTATTAAGAATTTCCCGGCCACGTATATTATTCCGCCTGTGATGATCACGCCGATTATTGCGGATATCCAGTATCCTGGGGCCATATTAGTCAAGGTATTGCCCTGTCCTGGGAGTCCGTAGTCCGGCAGTGGGGCGTGCCAGAGATCGGCTATGTTGCTAAATCCGGAGGGCACAAAGCCGATCGCCTGTTGAAGCTCGTCTGCGCTCCACTCGCCATATGCAGTTCCGCTTGCTATCAGTCCGATAGGCGTCAGTATGACCAGCACGGTCAGCCCTATGATCAGGTATAGTATTTTTTTGTCCATGCGAGGCACCTCACTCAGAAACCACATGGTTTTCTTTGTTCACGGTTTTTTTAGCTTTCTTCGAGCCGAACAATATCGTCTGATCAGTACGTTGGATGTACATAAATACTATACCGGTGACGATCGCTTCCAGGATGCTGAAGAAGAGCATGTGTTCAGTCAGCATTGCCGGCACTGTCACATTCAGCCCGTAGGGCATGTAGAGGGGTGTGCCCGCTGCGTCGTGGTGCAGGATCGGCTGAATGCCCATCTCAAACCCTGCGACTCCTGCGGCGACGGATAGCCCGATGTATCCGGCCAGTACTGCCCCGATGATCCTTCGCGATGAGGTGATTTCTGAGTTGCCGCTGATCAGCCAGTATATAGTGTAGCCGACGAAGGGGATCACGACCGCCATATTGAAGCAGTTTGCGCCGAAGGCTGTGATGCCGCCGTCTCCAAACAGCAGGCATTGGATAAGCAGTGCGATCGAAACAGAGATGACGGCAGCCCAGGGGCCTAGCACTATTGCGATGAGGGCGCTGCCGACCGCGTGGCCGCTGCTGCCTCCGGGGATGGGGAGGTTGAACATCATGATAACAAACGAAAAGGCGGCTGCTAATGCCAAGTATGGTACGTGTCTTGATTTTAGCTCTTGCTGTACCTTGCGTCCAGCGTAAAGCCAGATTGGGATCATAATGATGTACAGGGCGATATATGTGTACGGGCCGAGATAGCCATCTGGTATATGCATAAACTACACCTCATAGGAAATAGGCGATTAAAGTTATAAAATATTTTCGATTCGTAACACTAATACATACAAACGATAAAAATGTTAGCAATCAATGGTATAAAAAGACCTATCTAAAAAAGTTCCTGAACCATATAGGCCATAAGAAGTTTAGCACCTCAAGATTAATATATTTAGTTAATGTGATTTGAAATTTATTAGACTCCAATATTCTTCTGAGTTGGCGTTCGTTACATGATGGAGATCCTGATATATTAGATATGGCTACTATGGACCTAAATCAAAAGGTTTTTAACATCAAACGTAATAATAATAGATGAAAAAATGTTACTAACCGCGTCGAGATGATTATGATGGACCAGGAACTTATGCGAATCGGGGTATCCTTACCCGACAATTTATTGGGCCGTTTTGACCAAATTATCGAGAAGCGTGGCTATTCGTCGAGGTCAGAGGGTATCCGTGATGCAATCCGGAACTATATCATCCACTACGAGTGGACCAACGAGGTTGAGGGAAACCGTATCGGTATCATCAACCTGATCTACGACCACGACCAGCGTGGTCTGGTTAGTAACCTGACCGATATCCAGCACGAGTTCATGAGCATCATTAAATCCACCGTCCATTTCCACCTGGACCATGACAACTGTCTGGAGATTATCATGCTGCAGGGCGAAGGGAAACAGGTCAAAGAAGTAGCCGAGCGGATGATGGCCCTTAAAGGGGTCAAACACGTCAAACTAACGACGATATCGCCGAACCCCGAACTATAAGGCGCCAGCATGATCCCCGAATGGATGAAAGACGCGGAGAACAGCCCATGCCCTTACCGCACGGCATCCACTCGCAAAAAAGACTTTATACGTAAGACCCTGGACGGAGTATTCGGATTCTTCAGGGAGACCATGATCTCCGAGTCCTACACAAAGAGAAACGGCTTACTCCAGAGCCTCGACCCCAGGGTAAAACTAATCTCCATCATGGCGCTGGTCTTAGCGACCAGCCTAACCAGAGATCTGCGAGCCCTCCTCCTAGTATATTTATTAACATTGCTGTTCGCCGTTTTAAGCCGTATAGAAGTGACTTTTTTTATCAAGCGAGTCTGGCTATTCATACCTATCTTTTCGGGTATTATCACGCTGCCAATCATGTTCAACGTGTTCTTACCAGGAGACACTTTGCTAACGCTCATCTCTCCCGGTCAGAATGCCCACCTCGGACCGATCGGTCTGCCAGCTTCGATTAGCATTACACACCAAGGTCTCATACTGGCTACAACATTTACGCTTCGAGTAGCGGTCTGCGTATCTGCAGTGGTACTACTGTTCCTGACGACCCGACAGGACGACCTGTTTAAATCGTTGCGGTCGGTGGGCGTGCCCAGGGTATATGTCATGACTCTGGCAATGTGCTATCGATATATTTTCCTATTTATGGATATGATCCGCGATCTATACTTGGCGAAGAAAAGCCGCACCATCAAGAGTATGAGCACTTTTGAGGAGCAGAAGTGGGTGGGCGGCCGGATCGGCTATACCATGGTAAAATCGCTCGACGTGAGCCAACGAGTACACCAGGCAATGCTGTCCAGGGGATTCAACGGCGATGTCAAGATCATGCACGATTTCAAAATGAAGCATAGAGATTACTGCGCCCTAGTCAGCGTGATCGGCTTCAGCACGCTGCTCGCGCTGTTCTCGTATAATATCATCAGGATTTAGGTGAGATAATGAACGGGATCTTCGAACTGAGGGACGTCTCCTTCTCTTATATTGGCAAGCTCACTGCATTGAGCAATGTGACCCTCAAGATCGGGGCGGGAGAACAAGTAGCTATCATGGGCGCTAACGGCAGCGGCAAGAGCACGCTCCTTTCGATCCTGGACTGCCTGAACTACCCTACGTCCGGAGAGTTCTATGCTTTTGACAACCCGGTCACAGAAGAGGCGTTTGACTCTCTTAACGATAACGAGTTCAACAGGTACTTCCGCAAAAAGGTGGGTTACGTCTTCCAAAACTCTGACGTCCAGCTTTTCTCATCCACGGTGTATGACGAGATCGCCTTCGGCCCGCTACAGCTGGATTTACCGAAGGAAGAGGTGAAGCGCAGGGTCGACGACGTCATCGGAATGATCGGCATAGAAAAGCTGCGGGATCGCGCCCCGCACACACTCAGCGGCGGCGAAAAGAAAAAGGTCTGCATCGCATCCGTACTGGCCACAAACCCCGACGTCCTGCTGCTCGACGAGCCAACCGCAGGCCTGGACCCGCGCACACAGCTGTGGCTCATCGAGTTCCTGCACGAGCTGGGGCACGCCGGCAAGACCATTGTCACGGCCACCCACGACCTCGACGCCATCGAGCATATCAGCACCCGGGCCATCGTCATCGGCGAGGACCATACCATCAAGGTAGACACAGACACTCACCGCGTCGTCAACGATATGGAACTGCTGATGTCAACCAACCTGATCCACAGGCATATGCACCGACATGGAAGCCTCACGCACCAGCACGTACACAAGCACGAACACGACCACATCCACGAACACAACCATTAAAATAAACTTTAAACTTTACACGCCACAAGTACTGGATATTTTATCAATAACGAGCACAGAGCGAGAGAAAACCCAGCCTACCCAGGACAACGTTGAACCTAGTCACGTTAGCTCATCAAATATTTACGCGGAAACCCCTTATTACCTACCAGGTTACAGCGACGCCTTTGAGCGTCACTTCTCAAGGGCTGCGAATGATGACAATCGTAAAATATTTGAGTGAGGGAGTGGGCGGGCAGGGAGCGAGGAAAATCAAGGTGGGACCGGAACCGGCCCATGCCGGAGAAAACCGGCGGAACCTAAAGGGAGATTAGCACCTACCATCAATGTGGCGAGTGCTTTTCAATGAAACAGGAAGCCCCGCCATAAAGGGCGGGGTAGTTCACACGGAAATATCACGGTAATCGAATGCAAGTAATGCAATTATAAGTAATACCACTGCGTAGACGAGCAGGAAGATCAGGTTCGCCCAGATAGGCATTCCTGCAGCCGCTGTCCCATTTTCTGGATGCAAGATCTGTTCCATGATGCCGTGGCTCAGCGGATCGATCCATACGAGTACCTTCGCGTAGATGGGGTAAGTGTTGAACGTGTCCGTGCCGACGATGAATTGTCCCATCTGAGATAATCCGCCTATCATATTTCCTATGGCACTCGCGAACCAGAGGCCGATCCATGCCAGTAGGGAACCGATGATGGAAAGGTACGGGTTTTTCGTTAGGGAGGATGCAAGCACGCCGATGGCTACGTACACCGCCATGATTAATACGGTTGATATGATAGCTTCGATCACGGCGAGAAAGTCCCAGATTGATGGAATGTGCCATGTCGCTACGGCGACTATCAGATAAGCTAGCAGGGCGCTGCCTACGAACAGCGAGGAGACAACCCCGAGGCAGCCTAAGTACTTGCCCATGATGATCGAGCTCCTGTCGATCGGCTTGGACATGAGTTGGTAGATGGTGCGATCTTTAAACTCGTTAGATAACGTATCCGCTGAGACTATCACCGTGAGCAGTACTAGCACTATATTCAGTATGCCTATATAATCTATGACCTGGCTTGGCTTGAAATTGTCTAGCTGTGCCTGAGATTGTGTTTTAGCCAAGTCCGTGGAGTTTGGATTGTGGACATATTCGATATAGCTAAAGTAGGAAAGCATGACAACCGCCGCGAGCAGCAGAGCTATGAAGAAGTAGACGATACCGATGATCAGGAATCGCTTTGAGAGGAGATTGTCCCTGAATTCTTTGATCGCGATGATCTGGATAGTCTGTATTTCTTTAGAGGTGATCGCCATGTTATCCCTCCTTTTTTCCTTCGATAACCTTGAGGAACGCGTCCTCCAGCGTTGGAATTATCTCTTTGATCTCTCTAACCCGGAAACCGGCTCCGACCAGTGCGGCATTCACGTCTTCTGCGATTGCGGGCTCATCGAGGTTCAGGAAGAGCTTTCCCGCCCGGAGGCTGACGGTCTCTACACCTTTGACTTTGCGGACGGTATCGACGAATTTGTCGTCGATCATCGGGGCGTTTATCTCGAATACGGCGATGTTACCCTTGGTGCTGCGCAGGAAATTATCGATCGGTGTCTCCGTGATCATCCGCCCGTCTTTGATGATGCCCACATTGTCCGCGATCTCTTGCACCTCGTGTAGGATGTGCGATGAGAGGAAGATGGTAACGTGCTCTCCTTTGAGCTTCTTGATGATCTCCCTGATATCGTGGGAGCCTTGCGGGTCTAGGCCGGTGGTGGGCTCATCCATGATGAGCAGCTTTGGATTGCCCAGTAGTGTTATTGCGATGCCTAGACGCTGGCGCATGCCATGGGAATAGGTTTTCACTTTGTCTTTGCCGCGACCTTCCAGCCCTACCTGTGCTAGCAGTTCTGGAACGCACTTGCTGAGGTCGGCGACCCCGGCCAGCTTCCCGAAATAGGTCATGTTATCTGTGCCGGTCATACTATCATAGAATGCCGGCCTTTCCGGCAGGTATCCGGTTAGTTTCCGGATCTCGTAATGTTGATTGAGGATATCGTATCCCATGACTTTCCCCGACCCCGAGTTCGGCCTGACGAACCCCATCAGCATGCTGATCGTCGTCGACTTACCTGCGCCATTGGGCCCCAGGAAGCCATAGATCTTTCCTTCCTCGACATTGAGGTTGAGATCGTTGACTGCAACCAGCGTGCCAAACCTCTTGGTCAGTCCGTGCGTTTCGATCGAGTTCATTGGTATCGTCCTCTGTTAGCGGCCGTATTTCTGGTAAAGACCGTATTATAATGTGTGTTAATAGTACACTTTTTGTATATAAATACTGCACCGTCGCCATATGCCGTCCTGATGTTTAATGGTGTAAAGACAAACAATCTAA
>Ga0187785_10000130_pt1 | contig 28277 bp, 29 predicted proteins | sample 0815_BV2_4_20_MG_FD_132466 | JGI IMG/M metagenome (GOLD analysis project Ga0187785, IMG submission 132466) | Tropical peat soil microbial communities from peatlands in Department of Meta, Colombia - 0815_BV2_4_20_MG | ecosystem: Environmental > Terrestrial > Soil > Wetlands > Peat | place...
CGTAATCACTGACATGAAAATGCCGAAAATGAACGGCCTTGAATTTCTGCAGGAGATCCGCAAAAGAGGTCTGTTCACACCGGTGATCGTGATTACGGGATTTGGCACAGTTGAAAGTGCCGTTGATGCGATGAAACTAGGCGCAACCGACTATATTTTAAAGCCGGTATCTTTTGATGCGCTGAAGAGGACTATTGATCGTATTCTTCCGGCCGAAGAGGGCGATCTGGTTGCCGAGTCACCTGTCATGAAAAATCTCGTGTCCATTATCAGGGAAATTGCCAATAGCGATATTACAGTGCTGCTGACCGGAGAAAGCGGAACAGGCAAGGAAATCATAGCAAAAACGATTCACAAGCACAGCAACAGGAACGTCAAGCCCTTTGTTGCAGTAAATTGTGCCGCGATTTCCGAAAGTCTGCTGGAATCCGAGCTTTTTGGACATGAGAAGGGCTCTTTTACCGGGGCAGTCGAAAGAAGACTTGGCAAGTTCGAACTGGCGAACGGCGGCACTCTTCTGCTTGATGAGATCAGCGAAATGGCAGTTCCTCTACAGGCAAAGCTTCTTCGTGCAATCCAGGAACGGGAGATAGACAGGGTCGGCGGCAAAGCGCCTGTAAAGCTTGATGTCCGTATAATTGCTACAACTAACCGTGACCTGATGGCTGAGGTAAAGAAGGGTAGTTTCAGGGAAGACCTGTATTACAGGCTTAATGTTTTCCCAGTGCGCATTCCACCTCTCCGTGAGCGACCTGATGATATTATCCCTTTGGCAGAATTCTTTCTAAATCGACTGTCTCAAAAGATGGGAAAAGTTTTCTCTATATCTAATACGCTTAGGAAATATATGCTTAGCGGAGACTGGGCTGGAAATGTCAGGGAACTCGAAAATTTCATGTATCGAACTGCGGTCATCTCTGGAACGGATGAACTTGTGCCGCCCGCTGACTATGTCATGCCGGCTGAAGTGACATCCCAGGCGACTTATACAGCCAAAGTCGGCAGGATGAAAGATGTCGAACGTGATCTTATCATAAGAACTTTAAAGGAAACCGGCAATAACCGGACGAGGGCTGCTGAGGTTCTAGGCGTCAGTGTCAGGACGATACGCAATAAGCTAAAGGATTACAACATTACCGACGAAGAGATTAAAGGGACGTAGAATTATATTGGGTATATAAATTGCTTGTAAACTTAGAGGGGAGTTATGGTAATCTCCCCACGATATGCCTGCGGAGGAGCAGAATGCCGGACGATACTTTTAAGACACTGGAAAACATCATGGATATCGCCTCTTTCAGGCAGAAAGTATTGACTTCCAATATTGCAAATGCCGATACGCCGGGCTACAGGGCGAAGGATATATCGTTTCAGGCAGAACTGAACAAGGCTATGGGTGGCGCAAAGGGAAATTATCAGGTTGTTGAGACTATGCCGACTATGATCAGCCGCGACGGCAATACTGTAAGCATTGACAGCGAAATGGCGAAAGTGGCTGAAAATCATTTAATTTACAGCAGCGCGGCACAGATATTGACAATGAAATTCAGAATGATGAAGGATGTGGCAAAGGGAGGCAGTCAATAATGAATGATATATTTATGCCGATGCATGTGAGTGCTTCGGCGCTCGAAGCGCAGAAAATAAGGCTTAATGTGATTGCCTCTAATATTGCAAATGCATCATCCACGAAGACTCCTGAAGGGGGGCCCTACAGGCGTAAGGATGTAATTTTCCAGACTGTCATGTATGATGAAAATGCCGCCGGAGTTGAAGCGCCGCAAGTTATAGAAGATAAAACTCCATTCAGAACTGTGTACGACCCAAACCATCCCGACGCCGATAAAAGCGGTTATGTTTCATACCCGAACATCAATGTTCTGACGGAAATGGTCAATTTAATGACAGCCCAAAGGTCCTACGAGGCTAATCTGACCATGATAACGTCATATAAAGACATGTATATGAGGACGTTAGATATCCTTAAAGTGTAAACAGCCGGGCACTTTGTATAAGCCCTTTTGAGTTTGGAGGCAATTATGGACGAGATAAAGAAAATAGGAGATATAAGCCCTAACATAAGCGAGCCGCAGCAGACTGGAAAGAAGTCAGGGCTGTCCTTCGAGGATGCAATCAAAGAAGCCCTGAAAGATGTCTCTCAAATTCAAAACGACGCAGAAAAAGCGATACAAGGCTTCGCTAACGGTGAGGTCAAAGACATCCAGACCGTAGTGGTTGCAATGGAAAAGGCAGACCTGTCCTTGCAGACACTTTTGTCTGTCAGAAACCGGCTTATCAGCGCTTACCAGCAGATTTCGAACATGCAGGTGTAAGGCACCATTAAATCTCGGGAGATAGAATGGCACTGAATGATATTGTCGATCATTTCATAGCATGGCCTCTCAAAAGAAAGCTTGCGCTGCTCTCAGTTATAGCTCTCTGTGTAGCGATCATATCGGGTATGGTCATGTGGAGTCAGAAGGTCGACTATCAGGTGCTATACAGCAATCTGTCACAGGAAGATTCAGGAGTGGCTATAGCTAAGCTCAAGGAGATGAAAATCCCTTATCAGGTTGAAGGCAACGCTATTTCAGTACCTGCTGGCAAAGTATACGAACTTAGACTTGAGCTTGCTTCACAGGGTATTCCGCAGGGGGGAGGCGTTGGGTTTGAGATATTTGATAAAAACCAGTTCGGCGTAACCGAATTTGTGCAGAGATTGAACTATGTTCGTGCCATTCAGGGAGAACTCGGCAGGACCATACGCACACTGACCGAAGTTGATCAGGCACGGGTGCATATTGCCATTCCCGAAAAGACGATATTTTCGGAAAAGGAAGAAAAGCCGACGGCTTCCGTAGTGCTCAAATTGAAGCCCGGCAGAACATTGAATCCGGGCCAGATAGGTGGCATAGTTCATCTTGTCTCAAGCAGTGTCGAAGGGCTGCCTCCGGGCAATGTTTCAGTAATCGACAATATGGGCAATCTTCTGTCGCGACCAACTGATGGAAGCGATGTTGTGGCTGATGCCAAGCAGCTGGAGTATCAGAAAACGGTAGACCGCGAATATGAATCAAAACTCCAGAGTATGCTGGAAGGAATTGTTGGCAGGGGTAAAGCTATTGTCAGGGTTTCTACTAAAATAGATTTTTCAAAGGTGGAAAGGACTGAAGAGAAATTTGATCCGGATACGATAGCAATCAGAAGCGAGCAGAAGAGCCAGGAAAAAACCGTCGGATCTACCCAGGGAGGAGTGCCCGGTGTTTCCTCGAATCAGCCTGGTCAGCAGCCCGCTCAATCAACCGGTGCGCCTTCAGCTTCCCAGAAGCAGACTGAAAACATCAACTACGAGGTCAGCCGCGTTGTTAGCAAGATCATGGAACCTAGAGGAACCATAAAGAGCATATCAGCAGCAGTGCTTGTAGACGGGACTTATGGAAAGGCCGAAGGCGGCAAGAAGGGCTCTTTTGTCGCAAGGAATGAACAGGAAATGAAGAAATATGATGATGTGGTCAAAGCGGCTATCGGTTATGACAAGAACCGCGGCGACCAGGTGATCATCGAAAACGTTCCCTTTGAAACTCCTCTTGAGGAGATGGTTGCAGAAAAAACAGATTATTTGAGATTGGCGCTTACAGCTCTTAAATATATAATACCAATAGCAGTTGTACTTTTGTTGTTCACCATGGTGATAAAGCCTCTGCTCAAGACACTAAGCGCACCTGTAACATATCGAGCACCTGAAGGCGCGGCTGTAGGTGTTGAGGCAGGACCACAGGGGGGACCAGGTGGGCCTGCATATGCAGCTCCGCCGTCAGCTGAAGATGCGTCGAGGGAGAAGGCCCTGAGCATAGTTAATGCCAACCCTAAGCAGGCGGCTGGTGTAGTCAAGGAATGGTTGCAGGAATAGCCGGATGAGAAAGCTCTCCGGTGTTGAAAAGGCTGCGGCATTTCTTTCGTTGATCGGAGAGAATGCTGCAACGCAGGTGTTCAAACACCTTGATCCGCTAGAACTCGCCAGGGTTATACCAATGATGGCTAAAGTTAAGATCCCTCATGAGCTTGCCGAGACGGTTTTGAAAGACTTCTGCGATAAGACAGGCAGCGTAATGCAGGGAGTTGATGAGGCTTATATTAAAGATGTGCTCGAAAAGGCCTTTGGTGCTGAAGCCGCAAAGAAGCTTATCGACAAAATAGAAACGGGGGCAAGCGCATTTGATGTGCTACGCTGGCTCGACACCGGAGCCATCGCAAACATGCTTTCCCGTGAGCATCCACAAACGATTGCTATCATACTTGCGCATCTTGAACCGACACAGGCTGCCGAAGTACTGGCCAAGCTTCCTGAGAATCTGAAGATTGATGTCTCTCTGAGGATCGCCAGTCTTGACCAGATATCACCATCGATACTTGGAGATCTCGAGGATGTCCTTCAGTCGCAGCTGCAGAGCTATACACGAGGAAAGAAAATCGGAGGTATCAGGACTGTCTCTGAGATACTTAACCAGATGGATAGGGCCTCTGAAGATCTGATCCTGAAGAACATTGAAGAGAAGGACCAGATACTGGCAGATGAGATAAGAAAGCTTATGTTTACATTTGACGATCTCGTAGCCATCGATGACAAAGGCATTCAGATGGTGCTGAAGGAGATCACAACAGACGATCTGTCGCTTGCACTCAAGATGGCTACAGATGAACTGAAGGGGAAAATCTTTAAGAATATGTCACAGCGCGCAGTCCAGATACTCAAAGAGGAAATGGAGGCCAAGGGCGCTGTAAAGGTATCGGATGTTGAAAAGGCCCAGATGAATATCGTCCGTGTTGCAAGGAGGCTGGAGGAAGAAGGCAAGATAGTTATCGGAGGCAAGGGTGGCGAAGAACTTATCGGCTGAGAAGAAGGCCTCGGCAGTTACGCGCTATGTGCCGGCAGCTTTCGACCAGGCCGGGTCTGAAAATAAGTTGGACGATCCGAAACAAAAAGCCGAGATGCTTAAGAAAATAGAGGAACAGGGCTTTGAAAAAGGCTTTGCTGCAGGATTTGAAAAGGGAATAGCTGCCGGGCAAGAGGAAATCATCGACAGACTGGCTCGTGTCGATTCTATTATTTTAGAACTCGAAAAGTTCAAAGAAAAAAAGTTGCAGGAGACACTCCCTGAAATTGTAGACCTTGCTTTGGAAATCGCCGGCAGAGTCATACACAAAAAGATTGAGCAGGATCGTGAGATCATAGTATCAGTTGTGCGCGATGCAGTCAGAAAGCTCGGCAGGGAAGAGAAAATGGTTATCAGGGTCAACCCTCTGGATTATGATACAATGATTTCGAGCCTTGAAGCTCTCAGGGAAGAAGCCAGGCTTAGGGATATAAGCATTGAACCTGCAGATTCGGTATCAGCCGGAGGCTGTTATATAGAGACTCCGACTGCGGAAGTAGACGCAAGGGTCGAGGAGCAGATCAGGGAGTTGCGCGATGCAATCGCCACAGCTCTTGATAGCTAAATGCAGGAATTTTGTCAGGGACGCTGACCCCATAAAGGTCTACGGCCGTGTTGATAAGGGCATCGGCCTTGTTATTGAAGGTTTAGGTCCTCGTGCAAACATCGGGGATATCTGTCATATTCAGCCTGATGAATGGGTAACAGATGAGTTTGTTGAGGCTGAAGTCATCGGGTTTAAAGAAGACCGTCTGCTGCTCATGCCGCTGCACGAGTTAATGGGCATTGGCCCGGGTTCCAGGGTAATCAAGCGTGGAAGGCAAAAATACATAAGAGTCGGAGATGAACTGCTTGGCCGTGTCATAGATGGCCTTGGCAATCCTATGGACGGCAGAGGCCATATCAACGGCCAGTTGTATCCCATCTATCAAGATCCGATAAACCCATTGTTGAGAAGGCGTATAAGTGAGCCGTTAGACCTTGGCATCAAGGCAATCAATACGCTGCTTACTTGTGGAAAAGGTCAGAGGATAGGTATCATGGCCGGCAGTGGTGTGGGTAAAAGCGTTTTGCTGGGCATGATGGCGCGCAATACTGAGGCGGACGTCAATGTTATTGCGCTTATCGGCGAACGTGGCAGAGAAGTGAGGGAGTTCATAGAAAAGGACCTCGGAGATGAAGGTCTCAGACGGTCGGTTCTAGTAGTTGCAACGTCAGATATGTCGCCTCTTGCGCGGCTCAGGGGAGCATTCGTTGCAATTGCAGTTGCAGAGTATTTCAGGGCAGCAGGCAAAGATGTGCTTTTTATGATGGATTCTTTGACAAGATTTGCTATGGCTCAGAGGGAAATAGGACTGGCAGCCGGAGAGCCGCCTACTACAAAGGGATATCCACCTTCTGCATTCAATTTGCTGCCTAAGCTGCTTGAGAGGGCAGGGAACAGTGATGGAGATGGAACGATAACGGGCCTCTTTACAGTGCTTGTCGAAAGCGACGATCTGACAGACCCTATAGCAGACGCAGCACGGGCTATTCTTGACGGTCATATCGTGCTATCCCGTGAGTTGGCAAATCATAATCATTATCCGGCGATAGATGTTCTGCAAAGCATAAGCAGGCTGATGAAAGACATAGTCGACGACAACCAAAGGTTTATTGTTGAGAAGACCCTTGATGTAATGGCAACGTACAAGCGGTATGAGGACGTTATAACAATCGGAGCATACAAAGAGGGCACCAACCCTAAGCTTGATTTCTCGATAGCCATGATGGACAAGATCAGACCATTTCTCAAACAGCGTATAGGTGAAAAGGTTTCATTTGTGGACGGTCTCTTGCAGTTGCGCAATATTTTTGGTGAGGCTTCATGAAGACACCGCTGGAGAGTTTGCTGTCTCTCAAAAAGTGGGAAGAGGACGAAGCGAAAAACCTTTTTGCGCTTGCCCGCAAGGAACTTGACGAGCAGGAGCAAAGGCTCTCTGAGCTTGAAGAGAAGTTTGGAGCATTACGAAAAAGAATGTCTTGTTTAGAAAACGAAGCGGTCACCATTGATGAGATTCAGAAACTGAACGGTCAGATGGAGCATTTATTCAAACTGCTCGAAAGACAGAAGGCTACAGTGGAAGCTGGCAAATTTAGAATGGATGAGGCAATGAAAATATTGTCGGAGGCTTCGAAAGAATGCAAGACATATGAGAAGGTTAACGAAAAGCACAGAGAATTTGAGCGCCGCGAAGTTAAAAAGGGAGAGCAAAAGGGGATGGATGAGCATGCAGTTATTCGTCACAAAAAGAAATAGAAAAGGACAGTTAGTGCCGGCTCTCAATAAGATGATTCTCATCGTATTTTCTGTTGCTGCGTTTTTTTCTATAGTATGCAATGGCAGTTTGTCCGCTGAAGACAAGAAGGCTGACTCTAAGCCGGCGACATCCATTGAAGAGGAGAGATTAAAAATTCTTCGTGCCGACCTTCAGGCGCAGATTGAACAGTTGAAGAAACTAAAGCAGGAAATGGAAGCTCTGCAAAAGGGACTTGAAGGGAAGAGGCTGGAGCAATTCAATAAAGTTGTCAAGATGTTCGAATCTATGTCAGCTGAAGAGGCTGCTAAAGCAATGGAAAAGTTAGACGACGATACCGCCTCTCAGATACTTTCGTCAATGAAACCCCGCTCATCAGGTAAGATCATGGGCCAGCTTGATCCTTCCAGAGCAGCTGCTCTTTCCAAAAAGATCATCGTAAAAGGGCGGGGCATCACGGAAAAAACTTCCCCTTAGACGGAAAATAATTCCTTACCTAATATAGCCATTCTGCAACTAGATTCTATTGATCAGCCACGATGCAGCTCATATCTCCTGTTTAAAGCAAGCGCGATAAAAAAGCCGGCACACTATGAATCCGCATAATTCAGAGTATGTTAATCGCAATCATTAAGGAATCTGAACGGCTAGTCTATGCTCCAACTGCGCACAACAGATGATGCTGGTTGTCAGTTAGAAATGAAAATTCTAAAACGTATTTATATTTGATTCGCTGGCATAACTATTGCTTTAATGCCTCCAGATTAAAGGAGGACAAAGCATGATCAAAGCTCTGATGCCAGCTGCACCCGCTGCGCCGGATGTGCCGGCAGCACCTGCTGCGCCATTAGCGCCGGGGAAAAGCTTCAGCTCTATACTCAAAACGTCAGTTAACCAAACAGCTGGATCAGATGATACTGCCGCCAAGATGTCTTCCAGGCAAATTGGATCAACAGACTGTTCTCCTTCGTCATGTCAGACAATGTCTACAGAGTCAAACTGTTGTAAAGAAGCCGATCAAGCGCCTGATGGTGCATCTGATAAGCAGTCGAAAGTTGTGAAGCAGGGTGAGGATTCCAGTGAAGTTCTGCAGCAAATTATGCTGCAAATGACGGTCATTTATCAGCAGACTGCAAATCAGGCTTCAGTGGATAACCCCAATAATGATTGTTTAACGGGCGCTGCAACAGTGCAGCAAAACTTGCAATCTGTTATCGGCGATCCTGTAACGTCAACAGAGACAGGCACTGGCGGAAGTCCGGCCATTTCCCAATTAGCATCGCTCTCATCGCTTCAGAACTTATTTGCAGCATCGGCTACTGATAAGGAAGGCGCTGCCGGCAAAGCCGAATTTCGATCATTGCAAAAGTCTCCTGCAGAAGCTGAAGACCTATTATTTGGAGCTATGAAAGGATCATCGGGCAATGAAAGTGCAAATGCAGTGTTTCAATCTTCCGATTCTTCCGGCGCAGAAGCTCAAATGCAGTCTTTCAGACAGGCTGGAGAAGCATCCGCTGTGAAGATAGCTGCTCTTGAAGGTAATGATATTACGAAATCTGAGATTGAAGCCGGTCCAGAAAAGAGTGCCAGCTCAAGCGACAATAGAGTTATAAGTGCATCAGCGGGTCTCCATGCGCAGAGTGTTTCTGGACAAGATTCATTTGTGCATGAACAGTCCTCTGTTCAAGAAGTTGTCCCCTCGGGCAAGCTATCCTCTGTAGATGCTTTAATCTCAAAGGCGCTGGATTCAGGACAGAAGAATCTAGTCATCAGGATAGATCCGCCTGACCTTGGAAGCATGCATATAAGGCTCAGCCTGTATAATGGAGTTTTGAAGGCTGATGTGCGTGTAGATTCAGCCTCAGTCAAGGATGCTTTCAACCTTGCATTGCCACAAATAAAGACGTCCCTTGAAAATTCCGGTATTAAGATAAACGAATTCAACATCGATGTCAGGGAGGATCAATATAGAAACAACCAAGAGCGTAATAACCGGGGGCAGCAGCAAAGACAGGGCAGGGGTTTGAAAAACGGTTTTTCAGATTTCTTTGCATAGACAGGAGGATGACTAATGAGCACTTCGGCAATCGGCGGCAATAGTTCTCTGAGTTCGCTTTATTCGGCAAGCAGCCAGAGCAGTACGAATTCAAAAAGCACCAACAGTACGGATGGATTAGGCGAGAGCGATTTCCTGAATCTGCTGATCACGCAGTTAAAAAATCAGGATCCACTTGACCCAATGAAAGACACTGAATTTATAGCGCAGCTCGCCAACTTCAGCAGTCTCCAGCAGATGACAAGCGTAAACACGAACATAAGCAGCCTGCTCCAGCAGCAGAACATGTCCAATGCTACGTCGATGCTTGGAAAACAGGTATCAACTTCTGACGGCAAGAGCGGCATTGTAAGTCAAGTAAGCATGGACAACAGTACGGTTTCAGTTTATGTGGGCACTAATAAATATTCGCTGAGCGATATAACTGCCGTCAGCAATGCAACGACCTAAGGGGGATACAAATGTCTATTTTATCGTCAATCTTTACGGGTGTTAGCGGTCTTAACGCAAACGGCCAGGAGCTATCGGTGATAGGAGATAATATTGCCAACGTAAACACAGTTGGTTATAAAGGAAGCCGCATGGCGTTTGGTGACATTCTGAGTCAGACCTTGACAGGGCTTTCCGGCACTTCGCAAGTGGGACGCGGAGTTGCCGTCAACGGGGTAACCCCTATGTTCACTCAGGGTTCTTTTCAGAATACTTCCAGCGGTCTCGATGTCGCCATCGATGGCGAAGGCTTTTTCATGGTAAACAATAACGGAGCCACCAATTACACAAGGGCCGGTAATTTCCAGCTCGACCAGAGCGGAAATGTGGTGACGCCGTCCGGCGCAATCCTTCAGGGATACCTGGCCAATGCGGCAGGAGCTATTACGGGGCAGATAGGCAACATTCAGCTCATTACGAATACCAACTTACCTTCTGCTACGACGACCGCTAACCTGGGCGTCAATCTTGACTCCGGATCCACTCCTCCTGCTTCTGCATGGGGCACATGGACCGCCGGGACAACCACGCCTCCGCCTTCAACTGTTTATAACAACACGACATCTGTAACAGCTTATGACTCAGAGGGCAATGCGCATCAGGTGAATGTTTATTTTGCAAAGACTGGTGCAAATGCATGGACAGCTCATTACGTCTATCAGGATGCAACAGGCAATTATAACGAGGCAGGCACTCAGGCTCTTACATTCAACACCTCGGGTGTCCTTACATCAACAGCCTCAAGCGGTGCTCTTGCTTTCACCTGGGGAGGTGGGGTTGCGGCCGGATCCACCACTTTTGATCTGACCGGCACAACCCAGGTCGCGGGCAGTTTTGCTATATCAAATATAAGCCAGAATGGATATGCTACCGGATCGCTCAAGAATGTTCTTATTGATGATAAGGGAGTGGTATCCGGCGTATACACCAACGGGCAGACGAGAAACATTGCGCAGCTCTGTCTTGCACGGTTTCCTGCGCCTACGGAATTGACAAAAATCGGAAACAACCTGTTTGCACAGTCCAGCACTTCGGGGCAGCCCATTGTCGGTGATCCTCAGACATCCGGGCTGGGCAGAACACTGTCGGATACCCTGGAATTAAGCAACGTGGACATAGCAGAGGAATTTACAAACCTCATATCTGCTCAGAGAGGTTTCCAGGCGAATACCAAAATTATAACAACGACAGACGACCTGCTTAATCTGCTCATCTCAATTAAGCAGTAATCCCAGTTAATTGTTTGACGGTTGGGTGAGCCTATGGCTGCTCAACCGTCATCTTATTGACCCCTCTCAATAAATAAATCCAAATTATCAAGTAGTTACTTGCTGGCACAATCCATGCTCTATTCTGCGTGGATTACCATTTTTATGCTCTTATCTTTTGTGCTTTAAGGAGGCCTCTATGGCAGAAAAAGAAGCGGATCAAGATAAAGAAGGAGCGGAAGAAGCTGCGCCCAAAAAGGGCAGCAAAAAGATGCTGATCATCATAATTGTCGCAGTTGTAGCGGTAGTGCTTGCTGTGGCAGCCTTCTTCATTGTTCCTAAATTCATGGGAGGTGGCAGCAAGGGGCATAAAGAAGAGGCCAAGGTAGAAGAAGGTGTTATGTTTTCTCTTGACCCATTTGTTGTCAATCTCAACGATCCAGGAGGACCCAAATTCCTCAAGGTCTCGATTCAGCTTGAATTAGCGAACGCTGCATTAATGGAAAAGGCAAAACAGAAAACACCACAGCTCCGTGATGCCATAATAACCCTTCTTACCAGCAAGTCTTCTGAATCTTTATTCCCTCCCGAAGGGAAGCTACAGCTCAAGGACGAAATCAATGCGCGAATGAACCAGATAATGGGTCCGAATTTGGTTAAGAACGTGTATTTGACAGATTTTGTCATGCAATAAGGCGGTTCCATTAATGGATGAGATACTCTCACAAGAAGAAGTCGATGCGCTACTGAAAGGCATACAGGAAGGTGAAGTTGAAACTGAAACCGGCGTAGAGCCATCCGGCGTCAAGTCATACGATTTTACCGGTCAGGAAAAAATTGTCAGGGGAAGAATGCCGACCCTCGACATCGCCAACGAAAGGCTGGCAAGAAATTTCAGACTTTCTCTTTCGGCTGCAATCAGACGCATGGTAGACATTACCAATGTCAATGTCACCATAACAAAGTTCTACGACTTCATGCGCGGAATTCCCTTTCCATCGAGCATCAATATTTACAAGATGGAGCCTTTAAGGGGATTCGGGCTTCTTGTCTTCGATGCACAAATGATCTTCAGCCTCATCGAATTTTTCTTTGGCGGGACCGGAAAGGCTTATTACAAGCCGGAGGGAAGGGAGTTCACACCGATAGAGCAAAAGATTATTCACAAGGTTGTGATGATGTTTTTCGATGATATGGAAGAGGCCTGGAGAGCTGTATTTCCGATAAAGCCGCTCTATGTCAGGGCCGAAATGAACCCTCAGTTTGTAAATATTGTTACTCCAGTTGATGTTGTGATAAAGGTCGAATTCGTGCTTGAAGTGGAGGGCAAGCAGTGCAAGGCATATCTTTGCATACCCTATGGAACAGTCGAGCCCATCAAGGAAAAACTTTACAGCGCGTTCTCTGCAGACAGGGATGAACTAGACATGAAATGGCTGGAAAGACTTAAGGACCGTCTGAGGGAAATTCCGGTGACGATTACCGGCACTCTAGGAAAAGCAAGGCTAGATGTCAGCCGCGTTGTTGACCTCAAAGTTGATGACATTATTGTTCTTGAAAGACGTACTGACGAGGATGTCGACATACTTGTCGAAGATTTCCCCAAATTCAGCGGCAAGTTTGGAGTGTATAAGGGAGCGTTAGCCCTCAAGGTCAACAAAGTGCTGTAGGGCACGCTGACTGAAAAGGATTGAGAGGAGGACATAGAAATGGCAGATGAGGTTAAAGACCTGGAAGTCCAGGAGTTTCAGGACCAGGGTAAAGCGGCACAGGGAACCACAAAGGACATAAATTTCATCCTTGATATACCTCTGGAGGTGACCGTCGTTATCGGCAGAACTAAGATACTGGTGCAGGAACTTCTCCAGCTCGGACAGGGTTCAGTTGTTGCTCTTGAAAAGCTGGCGGGTGAACCTATGGAGGTGTATGTTAACGACCGCCTGATCGGCAGAGGCGAGGTTGTTGTTGTCAATGAAAGATTCGGAATAAGACTGACTGATATTATTAGCCCTGCTGAGAGGGTCAGGCAGCTAAGATAGTAGGAGTGAAAGAACAGCTTTTTGAGGACTTGTAATAAATGGAATTCGAACTTATCAAAGCTGTAATTATCCTGCTCGCCCTGCTTGGAGGACTTTATCTGCTCCTCAAGTTCCTGAAGGGAAGGATTATTCCGGGCAAGGGGATCATTGAAATGATTCATTATCAACCTTTCGGCCCTAAAAAAGGCGTTGCCATTGTCAAAATAGTAAAGGATTATGTTGTGCTTGGCATTGCCGACGAGAATATTTCAATGCTGGGCAGGCTGAATCCTGCAGATGTAGATGAAGCTTTAAAGCAGGCTGATAGCAAAGTGACTGCTCCACAGCCCGGTATCAAGGGGCTGTTCGGTGGGAAATTCAAGGGATTGTTTGCACTGCTGATTGCGGTGATGCTCACGCTGCCGAATATTTCAGCGGCTCAACCTGCAACTTCCGGCGCAGTGCCGGGATTCTTTGGGCTAAATTCACCGGTAGAGCTGCTGGCATTTCTGACAGTTATAGCTTTTCTACCCGCGCTGTTGGTTATGACAACATGTTTTACGCGCATAGTTATCGTCCTATCTTTTTTGAGGCAGGCTTTGGGTACGCCGCAGGTGCCTCCGACGCAGGTCATTATCGGCTTGTCTCTTTTTATCACATTTTTCGTTATGTCACCTGTATTCGATAATATTTATAACAATGCATATGTGCCGTACTCCAAGAAAGAAATCAAAGCCGAAGATGCATTGTCAAAGGCATCAGATCCGCTTAAGGAATTCATGCTCAAACAGACGAGAGAAAAGGACCTCGCTCTTTTCTTGAAGATGTCAAAAGCAGAGAGACCGTCAAAACCTATGGATCTGCCCATGAGAGTTGTAGTGCCTGCATTTGCAATAGGCGAGCTTAAACGTGCTTTTGAAATCGGGTTTCTTGTTTTTTTGCCGTTTCTTGTCATCGACATGGTTGTTGCAAGCGTGCTCCTTTCAATGGGCATGATGATGTTGCCGCCGGTTATGGTTTCAATGCCATTCAAAATTTTGCTTTTTGTGCTGGTGGATGGGTGGGGGCTGCTGATTGGATCTCTTATTGAGGGATTTCGATGACTATAGAGCTTCTGAATCAGGTATCACGCCAGACTTTCGAGACAGTGCTTCTGGTCGGCGGGCCTGTTTTGATTGTAAGCCTGGTCGTAGGCGTGCTGATAAGCATCTTTCAGGCTATTACACAATTGCAGGAGGTAACGCTCACCTTCGTCCCTAAGATAGTGGCGGTATTCCTGACATTACTGCTTACGTTGCCATGGACAGTAAAGGTGCTGGTCGGTTTCACAAGGGCTATTTACGAAAATATTCCTCTCTACGTTAAGTGATATGGAAATTTATAACCTTGTAAATACATATGCTGACAAGTTTATCCCGATATTCATAAGGGTTATGGTGATGCTGGCTTTTATTCCATTCATCGGCACAACATCCACGCCGGTAGCCGTAAGGACAGGGCTGGGTTTGGCGCTAACGCTGCTATTGGTTCCGGTGGTAAAAGTAAATTTGGATGACCCGCTCAGGGCTGTATTCGAAGCTTTCTTTGTCGGTGCCGCGCTTGGGTTGCTGGTTAAGATAGTGCTTGGCGCTATTGAGACGGCAGGACAGTGGATGAGCATATCCATGGGCATAGGTGTGGCATCGGTCTTTAATCCGCAATTTGGCGAAGTTCTTGGCCCTCTCAGCCTTTTCTACAGTCTTATGGGCATGGGTCTGTTCTTTATCTTGGATATTCATTACTTCTTCATAGAAGCAATAATTCGCAGCTTCGACATAACATCTGTGCAGTACAGCAGTATGTTTTCTGCTATCATGAAATTGAACTTGATGTTTTTTCCGCTGGCATTCAAAATAGCAGCCCCGATATTTCTAGTCCAGGTGCTGGTAAACCTGTCAATGGGATTCCTTTCGAGAGCTATGCCGCAAGCGAATATCTTTTTTATCAGCTTTCCGCTTCTCATCGGAGTCGGAATTATTTTTATGGCGCTGACTCTGGGGCTAACCTTTATGGTCATGTCCAAGTCTTTTGTGCACATCAAGGATGCAATGATTTATTTGGTGAGATGACATGCCGGAGCAATTTGAAGAAAGAACCGAACAAGCGACGCCACGACGGCGAGAAAAGGCGCGGGAAAAAGGAGATGTTCCTAAAAGCCGTGAATTGACATCTCTTTTCCCTGTTTGGACGATTTTTCTCTTCATGCTTTTTGGCGGCACCATGTTCACTTCGCTTCTGACATATTTCAGCAATTCACTCAGGCGGGGCATAACATTGAGGCTTACAGAGTCTACGCTAATTGATGTCTTTAGGGCCGACACCATGCAATTGGGCCTTATAATGCTGCCTCTTTTTGTAATTATCTTTGTCGGAGTAATGGTTGTCCATTTTCTTCAGACGGGATTTCTTATTACTTCAACCCCGCTTACTCCGGATCTTACCAAGCTGGATCCGCTACAGGGAATAAAGCGTCTTTTCAGCATTAATACGCTTTATGAAACAGTCAAAGGCTTGCTAAAAGTGGCTGTGCTTGGGGCTATTCTTTATTTTATGCTGAAGAAAGAGGTATTCACCATACCTCTTCTGGTTGATATGGACATTCGCAATATAATCGAATTCTCCTTTGGTCAGATAAAAAAGATTGTAATGATATCCGCATTAGTCCTAACGGTATTTGCAGCCGCCGACTATGCGTTTCAGCGTTGGCAGTACTCGAGAAACCTGAAGATGACGAAGCAGGAAGTGAAAGAAGAGTATAAGGAAGTCGAAGGTTCTCCTCTGATAAAGGCGCGTCTTAAGAGCATCCAGCGGGAACTGGCCCGCAGAAGAATGATGCAGGAAGTGCCGCGTGCCGATGTGGTTATTACAAACCCTACACATTATGCGGTAGCCCTTAAATATGAATCCGGAAAGATGGGGGCGCCGAAAGTGGTAGCCAAGGGTGCCAACCTGATAGCTGCAAAGATCAGGGAGATAGCCGGCAGCAGCGGTGTGCCGGTTATTGAGGACAAGCCGCTTGCAAGGGCGCTATACAGTGCTATTGATGTCAATCAGGAGATTCCTGAAGCTTTCTACAAAGCTGTGGCAGCCATACTGGCTGAGGTGTATCGACTGAAGGGACGGAGGGTCTGAGGATAGATCATGCTTGAACGTCTGTTAAAAAGAAGCGACCTTTTGTTGGCACTTGGCATCATGACCATACTTGCGCTTATGATCATCCCGGTACCGCCGATCCTGCTCGACATGTCGCTCTCGTTCAGCATCACATTCGCAATAGTAGTCATACTTGTTGCGTCATATATCTCTAAGCCGCTCGATTTTTCTGTCTTCCCCTCCGTGCTGCTCATAGCGACTCTGCTGCGATTGTCCTTGAATATTGCATCAACTCGACTCATACTGACTCATGGTGAGACCGGCACCGCAGCCGCGGGCAAAGTCATCCAGTCCTTTGGTGAATTTGTCATCGGAGGGAATTTCGTTGTCGGCTTCGTGGTCTTCATGATACTGGTCATCATTAACTTTGTGGTCATTACGAAAGGCTCCGGCAGGATAGCTGAAGTATCAGCCAGGTTCACACTTGATGCTATGCCTGGAAAGCAGATGAGTATTGACGCGGATCTTAACGCCGGCATCATAGATGAAGTGGAGGCCAGAAAGCGCAGGCAAGAGATCAGCAGGGAGGCAGATTTCTACGGATCGATGGATGGTGCCAGCAAGTTCATCAGGGGCGATGCTATTGCAGGCATAATCATAATGGTTATTAACATCATCGGAGGATTTCTAATAGGCGTTCTGCAAAAAGGTATGTCAGCTTCTGATGCCGTGCAGACGTATACAATACTCACGGTAGGTGAGGGCCTGGTTGCCCAGATACCGGCATTGGTTACTTCTACTGCTGCAGGTATTGTGGTTTCACGCGCTGCCACAGCAGAAAATCTTGGTGTGGAGTTCACAAAGCAACTGCTGGGTAACCCCAAGGTGCTTGGTTCTGCTGCTGCTGTTCTGGCTATTCTTGGAATTATTCCTGGACTGCCGCATGTGCCGTTTCTTATGATAGCTGCAATTACAGGTACGGGCGCATATTTTGTCAATCAAGAGATAAGGAAAGAGGAAGCGGAAAAGGTGCCTGCAGAAGTAGAAGCGGTCAAACCTGCAGAAGACCTTGAAAACCTTCTGCCGCTGGATCCGTTCAGTCTTGAAATCGGCTATGCGTTGATTCCATTGGTGGAGGCGGGAGCGCCGCTTTTAGCCCGTATCAGGGCTATAAGGAAGCAGATGGTCTCTGATATGGGATTTATTGTTCCGCCGGTGCACATAAAAGATAATCTTTCTCTTAAGTCGACTGCCTATTCCGTACTTATCAAAGGTGTTGAGGTGGCATCAGGAGAAGTAATGCTCAAGAAATATCTGGCCATCCCGCCCGGTACGGAGAAAGAGAAAATAGAAGGCATTCCGACAAAGGATCCTGCTTTTGGATTGCAGGCGCTATGGATAGACGAGACCAGCGTGGACAGAGCGCAGCTTGCCGGATATACAGTGGTCGATGTGCCATCGGTCATAACAACGCATCTTACCGAAGTCATAAAGAATCATTCTCATGAATTGCTCGGAAAGCAGGATGTGCAGAAGCTTATGGATGCACTTGCTAAAACACATCCTAAAGTGGTGGAGGAGCTGGTGCCTGGCTCTCTGACGCTTGGTGTAGTCCAGCGGGTACTTCAGAATCTCCTCAGAGAGCGCATTTCTATTCGTGACCTGCAAACGGTGCTGGAGACGCTTTCTGACTATTCATCTATGACCAAAGATCCTGAATTGCTAACTGAGTATGTGCGCCAGTCGCTGGCGCGCAGCATCACAAAGCACATACAAAATCCTGATGGATCGGTTTCGGTGATAATAGTTGATCCGAATGTGGAAAGAATGATGACTGACGCCATACAGAACGGACCGCAGGGTTCACAGTTCTTCAGCCTCGACCCCAGTGTGGTTGATAAAATAATTACGAGCATGAAGGATAATTTTGAGAAGGGTCTAATCAAGGGATATCAACCTGTGGTGCTGTGCTCGCCCACTACGAGGCGTTTTGTAAAGAGGATGGCTGAAAGAGTTTCAGACAGCCTTGTGGTTGTTTCACACGCTGAGATTGCCCCCAATACCAAAGTTTATTCAATAGGCACGATACGGACAGACTAGAACGTAGTCACATGCGACAGGAGGAACAGGGATGAGGATAAAAAAGTTTTTTGGCAGAAGCTTCAAGGAAGCTCTCGAAGCCGTTAAGAAGGAGCTCGGGGCCGATGCCGTCATCCTTTCCAGTAAGACGATCAAGCAGGGCCAGCATGGCTTGCTCAGTCGTGAGGCTGTTGAAGTGACTGCAGCTCTGGATGAAAATGCTGATGAATTGCCTCACAGGCATGAGATATCTTCAGAGGGATCTTTTTCGTTGAGCGAAGACATCCTTAAGGAACTGCGCAGTCTTCGTGAGGAGGTCTCTTTTCTGAAAGAAACATTGAGGCCGGTTGTCCCATCGCTCAGAATTAGCAGGGACAAAAAAGGGCTTTATACCAGATTGATCAAGCAGGGAGTGGATTCACAGTTTGCAGTGATACTGGTTGAGCGGTCCGGCGACACCATCGGCAGCCTTATGAGCGCTATTAAACATGAAATAAAGATAAACAGGATCGTTCCTTCGGAGGAAAAGGGATATATGTTTTTCGGCCCTCCGGGTGTCGGAAAGACAACCACAATGTCAAAGATGGCTCATATGCTGTCGGCTCACAAGCGGCCTGTATGTCTGATATCGCTGGATACGCAGAGGATAAGCTCAATTGCATATATGAAAGAACTCGCGCGCCAGGTCAAGTGCGATTTAAAGCTGGTTAAACATGTCGGCGAACTGCCGAAGATTATATATAAGGAATCCGAAAGGGGGCCCGTGCTTATTGACTCTCCAGGCAGAGATTTCGATGCTGTGCTGAGCCAGACTAAGCAGGTTTTCTCCTCCGGATTTCCACTTAGCAAATGTTTCCTTATGGACGCTTCCACAGAAATGCCGTCTTCAGTGAAACTATGGCAGAAGGCACAGCCTTATGATATTGATACTATAGGGTTCACAAGGCTTGATCTTGCGGCTCAATATGGAAATCTTTGCAATATGTCCATGCTGACTGGAAGACCGGTTGCATTTCTGGCAGACGGTCCGGATGTGCCTGGCGACATTAAAATACCGACGCCCGACTATGTCGCCGGGCTTATAGCCGGAGGTGTTTGTGAAAACTAGCGGGCCCAGGATAATTGCTGTATCGAGCGGCAAGGGAGGGGTGGGCAAAACTAACTTTGTAGCTAATATGGCACTCTATTTTGCCGGAATGAATAAGAAGGTCCTGATTATGGATGCAGACCTTGGTTTAAGCAATATAGATGTTATGCTGGGCATATCGCCGAAATTTAACCTTAAACATGTTCTGAATGGCACTAAAACGCTCAACGAAGTAGTAGCGGAAGGTCCATTAGGCATACAAGTTATTCCGGCAAGTTCAGGGGTAAGAGAGCTGACTAGACTCAATGATACCCAGAGGCTAAAGCTGCTTTCCGAATTGGAGCACTTCGACCTGCCGGTCGACATTATGCTGATAGATACCGGGGCGGGTATATCCGACAATGTTTTGTTCTTCTGCAGCGCAGCCCAGGAAACAGTTGTGCTTGTGACGCCGGAGCCGACGTCGATAGCTGACGCCTATGCTCTTATAAAAGTTCTTTCCAGAGACTTCGGCGAAAAAAGCTTTAGAGTGCTTGTAAATACTGCGCGAAGCGAAAAGGAAGCATCAGAAACATTCAGGAAGTTAGCTCTGGTAGCTGACAGATTTCTTTCACTTTCGATCGACTATCTAGGCTATCTGCCATTTGAACCGGGGGTGAAGGACGCAATCATTGCGCAAAAAGGCTATATATCTCTTTATCCAAACAGCGGTTTTGCTAAGCGTCTATCTGTAATTGCAAATAGAATTATCGATGATCCGGTTGGAGAGTTGAAGGGCAATATACAATTTTTCCTGAAACAGGCGCTTCGTGTCGGCTGATAATAACAAAAAATGTCCTTATTGTTGTAAAATTGAATTAGCTTGTCGGCAGACTATCTACTTTGAGGAGGTCAGGTATTATCATGCCGGATGCGTATGCTGCAGTCGGACCGCCTGATTCACAACAGAGAGATGAGATAGTCCACCGCTTCCTGCCACGGGTGAAATTCTATGCTCACAAATATGCCTTTGGCCTGCCGCCTGAACTGGATGTTGAAGACTTAGTTTCTGCCGGGATAGTCGGCCTCCTAGAGGCTGTGAACCGCTTTGATCCATCGATGAATACAACCCTCAGTACGTTTGCTGATTTTAGAATAAGGGGTGCAATCATAGACGAAGTGCGCTCTATGCAATGGGCTTCCAAGGATGTTAAGAAGAAGATCGAAGAGGTTCGTCGGACCTATGATGTTATTGAAAGGGAAAAACAGCGGAGTGCCAGCGATGAAGAAGTTGCCGAACGGCTGAATATATCGCTTGATGAGCTTCATAAAATACTTTCTCAAGTGAATACAGTCAGAATGGTCAGGCTCGAAGATCTGGGCATAAACAGGGATGGCGATTCTATAGACATTCTGGAATGCATCTCAGCGGAAGGCAGCAAGGATATGCTGGAAGAACTTGGTCTTAAGGAGCTCCAATCCGCTCTTGGCAAATCAATTGATGCACTGCCGGAGAAAGAACGTCTTGTTATGACACTGTATTATTATGAAGAATTAAATATGAAGGAGATCGGCAAAGTCCTTAACGTGAGTGAATCCCGTGTCTGTCAGCTGCACGGGAAAGCTCTCATGAGGTTGCGTACAAAAATGGGTGATTTTAAACGCTAGTATTTTGTAATATAAGTCACTGTAATAACGGCTCTTTATGCTTATAATATTCAGTACATCTCTGTTTTCGGGAGATTGGGGGAATCATGATCCGAAATATAAAGAAAACAATAGAAAAACTTAGCGCAAAAGACCCCTCGGTTAGGAGAAAAGCGGCTGAAGATCTTTCCGAAGGAGACGAACGCGGCATCTATCCGCTTATTAAAGCGCTAAGCGATGAAAATACGGGGGTTCAGGATGCCGCAATGCGCGCGCTTATTTCGCTCGGAGGAGAAATCGTGGCATATATGGCACTTCCTCTTCTGCGTGAAAACTCCTATCTGAGAAACACTGGCCTTATAATTCTAAGGCAGCTGGGTTCTGTTTCCGTGCCCCTGCTCTATCCGCTTTTCAAGGATAAAGATGATGATGTCAGGAAGTTCGCGATTGATCTGTTGAGTGAAATTCAATCTGGTGTCAATCCGGCCCTCATCGTTCCAACTCTAACTGACACGAATGCCAATGTCAGGGCGGCCGCGGCAAAAGCGCTTGGTGAACTTGGATATTCTGATGCGATTCCTGAATTGGTTAAAGCACTGTCAGATGACGAGTGGGTAAGTTTTTATGCATTGCAGTCATTGGGTGAATTGAAGGCAGAAGAAGCTATTCCAGCTATTGCTGCGCTGATCGACAGCCCTTCGCTGGTCGTCCGGTTTTCAGCTATTGAGACCATGGGCAAACTAGCGTCACAGGCGGCCCTTTCGGCGCTGATGTCGTATTTGCCCAGGGCTAGCGATGATGAGAAAACAGCTATAGTCAAGAGCATTATACAGATTGGCGCTACGCCGGACATGCAAGAGCTTACTGAGCATGTGTTGAGCCTCTTTCAGGAGGATGACTGGGATGACAAAGAGATTGCCCTCAAAGGGTTCAGCGCTCTGAAATGCGTAAAGGCCATACCGGTTCTCGTTGAAAGTGCCGGGTTCCTCGATCCTTTCAATCCCGATACAGAAGAGAAGACAGAACTTCTGAAGGAGACTATTCTGTCCATAGGCGGTGAAGACGAGCTAATACGACTGCTCGACTCACCTGATCTCAAATACAGGGGCAAATCATTTGTGATAGGCCTGCTGGGCCAAATGAAAAGCAAAAAGGCAGCGGGCAAATTATCTGCATATCTAAAAGATGTTAGCCGCGATCTCCGGAGAGTGTCGGCGGAAGCTCTTGGTGAAATCGGTGAACACGCTTCTGTTGAAGAGCTGATGGAGACCTCGCAGTCCGATGCTGATGCCCATGTGAGAAGATCCGCGATAGAAGCCCTTGGCATGATAGGCTCTAAAGACGCATATGAAGTGCTCAAAGCCCTCCTTGCTGTAGAGAAGTATCCTGATCTGCTTGAAAAGATAGTAGAGTCATTGATGAAAATAGATTCTTCAAAGTTCTTAACTGATATTTCCGGTTACAGCAGCGCCATCAGGCAGATTATCGCAAGGACTACCTCGGATATCAAGACGCTTTCAGGACTTACTGAAGATTCCGATAATGATGTCATGATCGCGGCTATCGGCAGCCTTGGGCGGATCGGTTCCGACAAGGCTGTTGACAAAATAATATCTTTTCTCAAACATGTAACCCCTGAGGTGAGAAAAGCAGCTGTCATTTCACTTGGCGACGCTCGAATGTGCTCATCAGAGTTATTCAATGCACTTAGCGACGAAGATCCATGGGTTAGATTCTACGCTATAAAATCAGTTGCATCTGCATGTGACAGCGAGGTTGTCATACAGAAAATTGTGGCAATGATTAACGACAGTTATATCCCCGTCGTGATGGCCGCTATTGATGTCATTCGCGATATTGGCGGAAGGGAAGCGTACGAGGCCCTTACCCCATACGAAGAACATGAGAACCCGGATGTACGTGAGAAAGTCAGGGAGGTGCTTAATACACTATGACTCCCCTCACTTTGAGCGACGAGACATTCCGGCAACTCCGCGATTTCATTTATGAAAAGAGCGGTATATTTATTCCGGACAACAAGAAATATTTCATAGAGAACCGCCTTGGAAAAAAGGTGCAGGAAAAGAATCTGAAGGGTTATGAAGACTATCTTTATGCACTGAAGTTCGGCGGCGACAAGAAAGAGCTTGCAATCCTGTTTGACCTTGTAACTACAAATGAAACCTTTTTCTTCAGAGAACCGCAACAGTTTGATGTTCTCGGCGGTGAACTGCTGACAAAGATTATTGCTGAAAACGGAAAGTCCGGCAGAAAAGATATCAAAATCTGGTCTGCCGCCAGCTCGACCGGAGAAGAGCCTTACACGATAGGCATGCTTCTCTCTGAAAAATCTGAAGCATCATTGTACAGAAAAGAAATAAATGCCTCTGATTTAAGCGAATCTGTTCTTGCATCGGCAAGAACGGCAGTTTACGGGTCTTATGCTATCAGGAATGTTCCGGAGCAATACATGAAAAAATATTTTACTTCGACCGCCGGCCAGCAGTATCAGCTGGCTGCTTCAATCAAGTCGCTGGTTAAATTCATGAAGGTTAATCTGATAGAAGACAAGGACAGCAAACTTATACGCGGTATGGACGTGGTCTTCTGCCGCAACGTTCTCATCTACTTTGATGAGAAAGCTAAACAGAAGGCGGTCTCGCTGCTTTATGATGCATTGAGACCCAACGGCTATCTTTTTATAGGCACCTCAGAAAGTCTTCACAATATCACAAGGGCTTTTAAGCCTACTGTCATAAATAAAGTTATCGTATATCAAAAGATGTAGAGCACATAGGAGCCAAGGTATGAAAATTCTGGTAGTCGACGATGACAAGACAACTCGCAAGCTGCTTAGCCTATATTTAAAGGCGAAAGGATATGAAGTAGTCACAGCTGAAAATGGGCTCGATGCGATGGAAAAACTGGGAACAGAGAACATCAATCTCGTGGTTACGGACATGAACATGCCTTATATGGACGGAATCGAGCTTACGAAGAATCTCAGGGCTGACGAGAACTGGAAAGCGCTTCCGATTGTGATGGTTACAACCGAGGCGGATGAGGACGAGAAAAAGAGAGCCTATGAAACCGGCGTAGATGACTATCTGGTAAAACCGGCAAATGCCGAGCAGATCAGTGACAGTATAAAGAAAATTCTAAAAAAGATATTTAAGGGTGCGTGACGATGTTTAACTTAAAACTTAAAGTTCTTGTTGTAGATGACTTTCCTACCATGAGAAGGATCGTCAAGAACCTTCTCAAGCAGCTTGGTTTTGAAAATATTGATGAGGCTGAGGATGGAGCGCAGGCTTTAAGCAAGCTCAAGGCTGGCGGATATGGCCTTGTGGTGTCGGATTGGAACATGCCGGTTATGGAAGGAATTGACCTTTTAAAGCATGTCAGAGAAGACGAAGCCCTCAAACCTATACCGTTTCTTATGGTCACGGCCGAGGCTGAAAAGGACAAGGTCATTACAGCTATTAAGGCTGGCGTCGATAACTATGTTGTAAAGCCCTTTACTGCAGAGATATTAAAAGAAAAGCTGGAAAAAATAGCAGATAAAAAGCCTTCACTGAAAGCTTGAGGATAGACTATGGCCGACGAAATGGAAGAGATCATAAGCGAGTTTGTCACCGAGGCAGAGGAGACGCTCGAAAGGATCGACCCCATGTTTGTGGATTTAGAAGCCAAAGGCTATGACAAGGAAATTCTTAACGAGATCTTCCGAGGAATGCACACCCTGAAGGGTGCTGCCGGCTTTCTGGGTTTCCAACAAATCGTCGATGTCGCGCACAGGGCTGAAAGCATCATGAAACGGCTGCGAGACGGCGAAATGGTTCTTACGCGAGAGAGCATGGATGTGATCTTGAAGAGTGTCGATATGCTGCGGCTTTTAATATCCCATATCAGCTCTCGGGACAATGCTGAGGAGAATATTACCCACCTTTTGGCTGAACTCGATTCGGTGATCAGTTCACAGGCTCAAGCAGGTGCAAGCATTGCCACTGTTGCTGCGCCTGCGGAATCAGTTGAAAGCCACGTTGCGGAAGGACCGGAAATACCTGTGTCTGGTGAGTCTGTTGCGCTGCAGAATGCCGTTGCTGTCGAAGCGCAGCCGGCGCATCTATCTGCTTCAGCAGCTGAAGAACAGGTTCAGCAGGTCAGCAAGGAAAAAGAGGTTGTATCGACTCTAAGAGTCGATGTTACCAGGATAGATAAGGTGATGGATCTGGCTGGAGAGATAGTTCTTGCCAGAAACAGGATACTGAACTTGGCTACAAAGCTCGAAATGACTCATTCCGACGACCCGAATGTTGAAAGTCTGCTTGAAACCACAAGTTTTCTTGACAGAGTAACATCAGATCTTCAGCTTGCGGTTATGAAGATCCGAATGCAGCCTATACAGAAAGTCTTCTCCAAATTCCCGAGGATGGTCAGGGATCTTTCCAGAAGCCTCGGCAAAGAGATCAACCTCGAAATATTCGGAGAGGACACCGAAGTTGACAAAAGCGTTATTGAAAATATAGGCGACCCTCTTATACATATCATCCGCAATTCTATTGATCACGGCATTGAGCATTCAGACGAACGTGTTTCAAAAGGCAAACATGCTAAGGGCCGAATCATAATCAGCGCTTATCAGAAAGGCACACAAATCGTTATCGAAGTATCAGATGACGGTAAGGGAATCGATGTTGACGCTGTAAAAAGGAAAGCATTGCGTCAGGGGATCGTAACTGAGGAAGAGATTCAGAAGATGCCCGATGAGACGGCCATCAATTTGATTTTTCTTCCGGGCTTCTCAACGAAGGAAGTATCTACAGAACTGAGCGGCCGCGGTGTGGGAATGGATGTCGTAAAAACAAATGTAGGCAAGCTAAATGGCTATGTAGAGGTGGTAACCAAGAAAGATGAGGGCAGCACGTTTAGAATAAGCCTGCCGTTGACTTTGGCTATTATCCAGGCAATGATGGTCAGAATCGGCGGCGAGTTCTATGCCCTCCCGCAATCAATGATCGAAGAGACATTGCGTGTCAAACGCAGCGATATAAAGGATGTGACTGGACAAAATGTCCTGACTATCAGGGGTAAGGTTCTGCCTATCTTCAGCATGTCGGAAACTCTCGGAGTCAGGGTCGATACAGGAAATGACCGGGACAACAGCTATGTCCTGGTGGCATCAGTTGCGGACAGACGCTTTTGCATCACAGTTGACGAACTTTTAGGGCAGGAAGAGATAGTTATTAAAACCATAAGCGGTGTGGACTCGGAAGAATGCGGGATTCTGGGGGCTACAATAACCGGCGATGGAAAGGTAGTACTTATTCTGGACTTGGCGGTGATGGCTCGAAGGATTTTCTCCTCTAAGGCCGGAAGGAAAGTTTAAAACACATATTCGTTCAGAAGGGGACTTCATAAGAATGCAATATATAGGTTTTTTAATGAACGGCAATGAGTACACCATCCCGATACTTAAAGTGCAGGAGATTGTAAATCTGCCAAGCGTTACAAAGTTGCCGCAGGCATCAGATTATTTAGAAGGTGTCACAAATCTGCGTGGCAAGATAATTCCTATTATAAACCTGAAGAAGATGGTTGGATTGCCGAGTGAGACTGCTGGAGAAAAAGTAATTGTCATTTCGAGCGGACGCATAACTTTCGGTGTACTGGTCGATGGAATTACCGGTGTGATATCCATCGAGGAGAATGAGATAGAACCTGCCGAGAATTTTATGAATACCCAGGTGGAGCAGGTCGAGGGTGTCGCTAGACTCAACGACCGCCTGGTTGTTCTGCTGGATACAAGGAAATTGATTCCACTTGAAGATATAGAGATGTTTGAGGACAAAGTTTTTGAGGTGAAAGAAGCTGGCGACGACAAGGTTGAGGTGGTGAAGAGCGTTCAGGGAATGGGCGGACAGATGTTTGTCACCGAAGTTGTCGATGCCAAAGACTTTTTCGAAAAGAAGAGTATCTCTGCTGCCGGCGACCCAAAACAGGAGGTCTATGGAAAGGTTATGGCGTTTATGGATGCAGTGGCCACGCAGAACTATGAAAAGGCAGATGAGCTTATTCAGGGCATTGCTCAGCTAGGGCAGGCGGGGCAGGGTCAGGGCCAAGGGACGGCGCAGGCTGAGTTGTTTAAAGAAGTCGGCAAGGTGACCAGAAAACTGCATGACTCTATAAAAAGCTTCAAGGAGGCCCTTGATCCCAGACTGAAGGATATGGCCATGACTGAGATGCCGAGCGCTATAGATAAACTTCAGTTTGTCATCGAAAAGACAGAAGAGGCCGCCAATAAAACAATGGGCATCGTCGAGAAATATATACTGGTAATGGACGACCTTTCCGCACATATCAGAAACGTTAAAGAACCGCCTGAAGCTGCCGAGTATCTTAAGAAATTTAAGAATGAACTCGAAGATGACTTCACCGAGATATTGACCACACAGTCATTCCAGGACCTTACCGGCCAGACACTCAAGAAAGTGATTACTCTTGTAGGTGATATTGAAGAGGAGCTTGTGGGTCTTATTGCAACCTTCGGGGTCAAGAGTGACCAGGGAGACGGCGTTGAGCCCGCAAAGGTCGAAAGCGTTTCCCAGGAAGGGGTCGACGATCTGCTGAAGGAATTCGGGTTCTAGATAAAATATCATTTTGCGGAGCAGGTATAGATGGCTAAAGTTCTGATTGTTGATGATTCGGCATTTATGAGGAATGCTTTGACAAATATGCTTTCCTCAGATCCTGAAATTTCCATAGTTGGCACTGCGCGGGATGGACTTGAAGCTATCGAGAAGATAGTCAGCCTGAAGCCGGATGTCGTCACTATGGATGTCGAAATGCCCAGGATGGACGGCATAACAGCCCTGAAGCATATTATGGAAAAGGCTCCTGTGCCGGTAATCATGGTGAGTTCACTAACTACTGAAGGGGCTAAAGTTACACTGGATGCACTAGACCTTGGTGCAGTTGATTTCATTCCCAAGAACCTGTCTGAGCTGTCAGTTAATATCATTAAGATAAAAGAAGTGCTGCTGGAAAAGATAAAGCAGATAGCCAAGCGCGGGTCGATCAGACGGCCTATACGGCCAATTGATAGGGCTGCTATTGAGTCCAGGGTGCGCGAACTGCATTTGAGTATTCCGCATAGGGCTACCGGGGAAAGAAAGACCGGCATTGTAGCTATTGGGACGTCGACGGGAGGACCGCGTGCATTACAGGAGATCGTAACTGTACTGCCTAAGGATTTCCCGGTTCCAATTGTTATCGCTCAGCATATGCCGCCTAGTTTTACCGGTCCCTTTGCCGAACGGTTGAACCAGCAGAGCAAGATCGAGGTGAGGGA
>Ga0187785_10000131_pt1 | contig 28252 bp, 18 predicted proteins | sample 0815_BV2_4_20_MG_FD_132466 | JGI IMG/M metagenome (GOLD analysis project Ga0187785, IMG submission 132466) | Tropical peat soil microbial communities from peatlands in Department of Meta, Colombia - 0815_BV2_4_20_MG | ecosystem: Environmental > Terrestrial > Soil > Wetlands > Peat | place...
ACCGGCAAATGCGGAATGGAAACCTATCTGGCGTATATGGAAAAAAGGGCTGCGAAAGCACGAAAGATGCCGAGGCGATAAATCATGACAGAGGAGAATGTCAAATGCTGTTCTCGGAGAAGGTAATGTCATATTTCCAGCTATCGCTTGCTGCTTGCGCTGTATTTTTTACCTTTGTTCAGCCTGCAGCCGGGGTAGAGAGGGCGCTCACCCTTAAGGAATCAGTTGCGCTGGCGCTGAGCGAAAACCATGATCTGAAAGCCTTGAGCTATAATCTGGATGCCGAGGCCGAAAATGTGGGGATAGCGCGGAGCGCGTGGTTCCCGCATCTGAGTTTTGAAGAGCGTTTTATGCGGACCGATAATCCGACAGCTGCCTTTGCCGCCAAATTGAATCAGGGCAGATTCGCTCAACAGGACTTCGCAGTCGATTCCCTTAACAATCCGCGCCCTATCAACGATTTTCAGTCCTCCTTTTCCGCCGAGCAGCTCGTCTTTTCTGGGAAGGCGCTGTTCGGTCTTGATATGTCTAAAATCATGCGGGATGCAAGGAAAGAAGAATTGCTGAGAAAGAGGCACGAGATCGCATTTCAGGTTGTAAGGACGTTTCTTTCGGTGCAGACCGCAATGAAATATGTCGGGGCCGCCGAACAGGGCGTCAGAGATGCCGAAGAACACAGGAGGATCGCCCAGCTGCGCTACGATTCCGGTCTTGGTCTGTACTCTGATGTGCTCAGGGCATCTACCGGAGCTGATGCCGCGAACCAGGCCCTGGTCTCTGCCCGGACAAATATGGAGGTCGCTAAGCGGGCTCTGGGGCTACTTCTGGGCATGCCGGACCCTGTAGATGTGTCCGACGAAGCGGCTGATATCCAGCGCAGGGACATTGCAGCTTATATCAGCAATGCGTCGGTCAGAAACGATGTGAGGGCGATGGAGCTGCATCTTGAAAATGCCAGGAAGAACGTCAGTTTTGCCGGTGCCGGGTATTTGCCGGAAGTAGGGGTTGGCGGATCCTATCAACGCAATGATCACAGGCAGCCTTTGGGCGGCGAGGGAGACAGCTGGACGGTGCAGGCTTTTTTGCGCTGGAATATTTTCGACGGCTTCAAGAGAGAACACGAACGAAGCAGGGCGAAATTTCAGCTATCAGAGACCGAAGAGCGGCTTGTCTCTTTAAAGCAGGCGGTTTTGTTCAAGATCTATGAAGCTTACCTTAATGCCGAGGAAGCCAGGAAAAATGAGGAGCTGGCTGGATCGGCCCTCAAAACGGCGGAGGAGGGGAAACGGCTGGTGGAATTAAGGTATCAAAATTCACTTGCTCCCCTTGTCGATCTGCTCGATTCTCAGGCGAATCTTGACCATCAGAGGGCGGCGTATATTGCACGCTCTAACGATTACAGGCTGGCAAGCGCAAATCTCAGTTTCCAGGGCGGATTGCTGCTGCAGGACCTCGGCCTGGAGCAATAATACGGGGGAGATGTAATGAACTATCTTTCATCGGAAGAAAAGTTATTGAGGGCGGGCATGTTACCTGCTCTTTTATTCATGGCGGTGCTTTCCGTAGCGGGGTGCCATGAAAAGGTATCGCCGGGGACAGCTGAGGTAAAACGAACAGCTGTCTCAGGCGTCACGGCTGCCGAAGTGAAATTGATTCCCGTAGACGACTACTATGAAACTTCGGGCACCGTGAAGGCGAAGAATATCGGCGTCATCGCAAGCAAGATAATGGGAAGCGTAACGTCGGTTGCGGTGAAGGAAGGGCAGCGTGTCAGCCGTGGACAGATGTTGCTAACGATAGACGACAGTGATATCGCGCAGAAGGCAAAGGCGGCAGGGAACGCTGTCGAATCTGCCCGCCAGCAGAAACAACTGGCGGATGTGACCTTCTCCAGATATGCCAGGTTGTATGAGGAGAAGGCCCTGTCCAGACAGGAATTCGATCAGGTGGAAGCGCAGAAGAAGATTGCCGCAAGCGAGCTTGAGCGGGCGCAGGCAATGCTCAAAGAGGCGCGGGCCTATCAGGGATACGCCAATGTAAGGGCACCTTTTGCAGGGGTCGTTACCGGCAAGAAGATCGATCCCGGCAGTATGGCCATGCCGGGCATGCAGCTGATGACTGTTGAGGATACATCGGCATTCCTGGTGGAAGTGCCGGTGGATGAACGGTTGTCTGCACAACTGAAGCTGGGTGCTCCGGTTGATATGAGCGTTGACTCGCTTAATCTGGGCATTAAAGGGAAGGTATCGGAGATTGTGCCTTCCGTCGATCCCGTATCGCGGACATTTATCGTCAAGGTTGCCACCGGCGGCCAGGGTCTCAGGACCGGACTTTACGCCAAAGTCAGAATTCCTACGGGTAAAAGGGATGCGCTTGTCGTTCCCGCTTCGTCGATAGTCGAGAAGGGCCAGCTGAACGGCGTCTATAGCGTGGATGCGAAGGGTATTATTTCATATCGCCTGGTCCGCAGCGGCAAGCGTTTCCGCAACAATATAGAAATACTGTCAGGCCTGGATGCGGGCGATACGATTATTGTATCCGGCACGGACAGGGCGGTTGACGGCGGCGTCATGGAATCCAGCAAGCCTTCAGCCCCGGAGAAATAACGGTGACCGGAATCGGCATTTCGGGCAGGATAGCCCGTGCATTCATCAACTCCAAGCTTACGCCTTTAATGGTTGCGGCATCGCTTCTCATGGGTATTTTTGCCGTTCTGGTTACACCTCGTGAGGAAGAGCCCCAGATCGTAGTGCCCATGATCGATGTAATGGTTGCCTATCCGGGTGCAGCAGCCAAAGAGGTTGAGGCCCGTGTTACCAGGCCTATGGAGCAGTTGCTGTGGGAAATCAAGGGCGTAGAATATGTCTATTCGATTGCAAGGCCCGGTTCCAATCTGACAATCGTAAGGTTCTATGTCGGCGAAAACATGGAAGACAGCATCGTGAAGATCTACAACAAGCTGATGTCGCATTACGATATCATACCCCCGGGTGTATCACGGCCCCTGGTCAAGCCGCGCTCAATAGATGATGTCCCTATACTGACCCTCACACTGTGGAGCAGCAACGACCGTTATTCGGGTTACGAGCTCAGGCGAATTGCAGCCGAACTGTCGAGCGAACTTAAAAAGGACCAGCATGTTTCGGAATCCTCCCTGATAGGGGGACAGCGCCGTCAGGTCCTGATCAGCATCGATCCGGAAAGGCTGCGGGCATATGGGATCTCGTCGCAGCAGATTATGGGCAATCTGCAAAAGGCGAATTTTATGCTGCCTTCAGGTTCGTTTCCCGGCGGAAACAGGAATATGATTGTCGAAACCGGCACCCTCCTGAAGAATGCCGACGAGGTCGGCAGCGTAGTTGTGGCCGCATATAATGGAAGGCCTGTATATCTGAGGGATGTTGCGAGGATCGCAGACGGACCAGAGGAGCCTGCCGATTATGTATTTATGGGTCTCGGTCCTTCTGCTGCGAAGAAAGGCATTATTGCCGGAGGGTCTGCCGAGCACGAGGCAGTGACTATAACGATCGCCAAAAAGAAAGGCGCGAATGCGAGCTTTGTCGCAAGTGAGGCATTGAATAAAACTGAAGCCCTTCGCGGCACCCTCATTCCTTCGGATGTGCAGCTGACCGTTACGCGCAATTATGGAGATACGGCAAAGGAAAAATCAGATGAGCTGCTGGAGCACATGATGATTGCGACCGTGGCAGTTGTAATACTTATAGCTTTGGCCCTCGGCTGGCATGAATCCGTAGTTGTTGCTGTAGCTGTGCCCGTTACGCTTGCGCTCACCCTGCTTATCAATTATTTGTACGGATATACGCTCAACAGGGTGACGCTCTTCGCCCTTATTTTTTCGATAGGCATACTTGTCGATGACGCCATAGTAGTGGTGGAGAACATTCACCGCCACTTCAGGCTGCATGGAGTATCTGCGGAAACTGCTGTCAGGGCGGTTGACGAGGTCGGCAATCCCACGATTCTGGCCACGTTTACTGTTATCGCCGCGCTTCTTCCAATGGCCTTCGTTTCGGGTCTGATGGGCCCGTACATGAGGCCGATCCCGGTCGGTGCGTCTGCCGCCATGCTTTTTTCGCTTCTCGTCGCCTTTATCGTAAGCCCATGGCTCGGGTTTAAGGTACTCAAGAACATCCGGCATGCTGAGGGCGAAACAGAAGGGGAGAGGATGCATGCCCTGTACAACAAAGTGCTCCGCCCCATGATCGAAAAAAGAGGCAAAAGGATGCTTGCTCTCATGTCGGTGGTGGTGCTGCTTGGACTTGCGGTATTGCTTGTTCCGCTGAAGCTGGTCACAGTCAAGATGCTTCCGTTCGACAACAAGAGCGAACTGCAGGTAATAATCGACATGCCTGAGGGCTCTGCGCTGGAAAAGACGGCGGCCCTGGCGCATGAAATGGGAGACTATTTGAAAACGGTCGCGGAAGTGACCGATTATGAATCGTATATCGGCACTGCTGCGCCTTATAATTTCAATGGACTTGTGCGCCACTATTTTCTCCGTTCGGGCGGCAATGTGGCGGACATTCAGGTGAACTTTGTCGCCAAGAACGAGCGCAGCGCCCAAAGCCATGACATTGCAAAAAGGATAAGGCCGGCGCTCAAGGCTATCGGCGACCGTTACGGAGCAAGCGTAAAAATCGCCGAGATCCCGCCGGGGCCGCCTGTCCTAGACACACTGGTTGCCGAAGTCTACGGGCCAGATCAGGCCGGCCAGATCCGTGTAGCGAAATCGGTCAAGGACGTCTTCCTGAGCACGCCTGGAGTGGTTGATGTGGACTGGTACGTGGAAGCAGATCAGAAAAAGATCACTCTGGATGTTGACCGCGACAAGGCCGCGCTCAGCGGGGTCAGCGTCGAGGCGGCAGCTCAGGCGCTGCTGACAGCCCTGAAGGGCATGGCAGCCGGTCCGGTCCATTTTGATCGCGAGAAGGAGCCGGTAGAGATTTTTGTTCGTATGCCCATTGCCGAGCGCGCTTCACTGGCATCGCTGAAGGAAGTGACTGTGCCGTCGGCGACCGGGGCTTTGGTGCCGCTTGCAGAGATTGTAACCGTCAGGGAGGGCGTTGAGGACAAGACGATATATCATAAAAATCTGAGACCGGTCACTTATGTCATCGGCGATGTCGCAGGGACGGAAGAGAGCCCGGTCTACGCGATTTTGAAGATGAAGGAGAAGATCATGCAGCTTCGCTTGCCCGAAGGCTATGAACTGCAGCAATACTCGACTGTGCAGCCTCCTCTTGACCGGACGTTTGCCATGAAATGGGATGGAGAGTGGCATATAACCTACGAAGTATTCAGGGACCTGGGTATAGCCTTTGCTGCAGTGCTTGTCCTGATATATATACTTGTAGTGGCATGGTTCAGGAGTTTTATTACCCCGCTCATCATTATGGCGCCTATTCCGCTCACGCTTGTAGGCATACTCCCGGGCCACTGGATATTCGGGGCTTTTTTCACTGCGACATCGATGATAGGCTTTATTGCGCTGTCAGGCATAATAGTACGCAATTCGATACTGCTGGTCGACTTTATACAAATGGAGTGGAGGGCCGGCCTGGACCTGAAGGAAGCTGTTATCAGGGCCGGAGCTGTGCGGTTCAGGCCGATTGTGCTTACTGCTGCGGCGGTTGTGGTCGGGTCCTTCGTTATGCTGTTTGACCCCATATTCCAGGGATTGGCGATAGCCATGATGTGCGGCGCCGTGGCTGCTACGGGGCTCACGCTGGTTGCGGTGCCGCTGCTGTATTACGAGATATATAAGAACAAGCTGGGCCCTATGTAGGGGTACAATTCATTGCGCCCTTTTGATTATGGACAGGAGGTAACAGACATGTACATTGCAAACACCGACAGCTGGTATCTGGAGCGCGCTGTTTTTCTGATCGCCGGCATATTCACGCTTTCAAGCGCTGTCCTGGCGTGGCTGCACAGCCCTTACTGGCTGATATTCACGGCCTTTATCGGAGTCAACCTTATTATCTTCGCTGCCACAGGCTTCTGCATGATGGCCAATATACTATATAAGCTCGGATTCAAGCCAAGATTGCAAAGATAGCTCCGTGCACGATAACGAATAGCGTTGGAGCCGCGTCATGGGCCGCGCCCTTTACAGGTACGCCTTTGCCTGGTTGTGTATGACAGGGTGCTCCTTATCGGAAAGAGATTCCACAATTACCTGAAGCGATCCCATGGCCTTATCTCTTAACCGAGGCCGCATGCCGCGCGCGTGCTGGAAGGTGTTCAGCAGGCGGCTGGTCGTTGTCATGTTTATCGGCGCGAGCTTTAAGATGCTGTCGGTAAGCCACTGAACACCTTGATCTGTCCAGATCATCTTGTTGTTAACGGCCATTGTCAGGAAAAGCGCCCGCGCCCAGGTCGGCTGGCTGATCTCGAAGGTCGGACGGTTTTTCTCTCTGTCTATCATGTCGAAGACATCTTCGTTCGTGCCTCCCGCTATGACACGCAGATAATTTGCATAGCCGCTTAGGTGCCGATGCCACGCTCCATAAGTTTCCTCAAGAATAGCTCGCCGGGCAGTCGCGGAACTTCTATTCAACGCCGCAAGAGCAGCCACCCTGTCGGTGGCGGTTGTTGCCCGCCGGAAATGGTCCAGTATCAGCAAATGGCTCTGTGCGCTGTCATCAATCGCTATCAGATCGAGCAGGGTATTTTTCAGCAGGCGTTCTTCTATACCATCCTTTGGCGACAGACGATTTCCCTGCGAGTAAGTATCCATTCTTTCGAACAAGGATACAAGACTATTTCGATGGGCGCTGTTTATCGTTTTCATCATCAGCTCGCGGGCAATTACCTGCTCCTGGAACCACGTTATATACGATCGGTCGAGCGGTTGCTCATCGATCCGCAGCATATACGCCTTGACAGAAGCCGGCAAAGACCCATCATTCAGCACAGCGCCGAACAGTTCGATCCAGCGGGAATCGACAGCAGCAGTCGGGTCTTCAAGCAGCCTGACACGTTCGGCATCAGTGATCCTTCGAAAGGCATCGACCTTGTTATAAAGATTCGAGTCCGACACAGCCTGCCGGGCAAGCGTCTCCTGCGATGCGCTAGCGTTTGAAAATGTGCCATAAAACGAGCAGTCCCTGTTGAAGGACGCAAAGGCTGGAGCCTCGTTCATGTCGTCGAATACCAGTTCCGCCGATGCCTCCTTGAGTTGATAGGTAATCTGCGTGCTCGCAATATCATGTCCATTGATGTCTACTAGCGCAAGGTCTATGGGCAGATGGAAAGGGTCTCCTCCGCTGCTTGGCTCCTGCGCTAATCGGATTCTGTATGTCTTAGTGGATGAATCATATGATGTTTCAGCCAGGACTTTCGGATAGCCGGCGCGGTAGAGCCATCCTTCGCGAAACTGCCTCAGCGAAATCCCCGACACCTCTTCGAAGCATGCGAAGAATTGTTCTGTATCCGCGTTGGTATTGCGGTAGCGTGAGAAGTAGAGGGACTTCCCTGCCTGAAAAACGTCATTGCCGAGGATGAGACGCAGCATCCTTATTACTTCGGCAGCCTTAACATAAGTGACGCCGTCGATAAGCTCATCCGGATCGTTGAAGCCTTCGCGGACAATGCGACCCGCATATCCGGCATCCTCGACGGCAAGCGGACCCAGAAGCGGGTTCCTTATGCTCTCGACCTGATTCAGCCTGACGAAGACCGGGTTGAAGATATCGGCCATGAAGCGGCGCTCAACATCTACGGTATATGCCTCATTCAGCCAAACGTCAAAAGGTGTCAGCATTGTGGTCTCGCTGCCGCACTGGTTGTGTTCGAACTCATGGACAATAACCGCATGGGCGTAAAGAAGGCCGGTGTCCAGTGTGTGCTCGGTTATGACTGCTGCATCAGTGACGATCGTCGTGTTGCCCACGTTCTCCATCCCGCCGAAATTGGATTTGTTCATGCAGATGGTCCTGTATGTGTCGCCGGTGTATTCGTAACCCTGGGTATTCGCGATCCACAGGACCGATTCCTTCAGGATCTCCATGGGGATGCGGACGGCATCCTTCATGCCCGGCGGGACCAGGTACTCCAGCCTGACCTTTTTCCCTGACGGATAAGTCAGCTCATCGGTCAACTCGTCCCATGTGCCTGCGCAGACAAGGAACAGGTATGGAGCCATCGGAAGTCTGTTCTCGTAAGTGATCACCTTGCGGGAAGGGTCCCCCGTCTTTGGGACCGGCTTGCCGTCAGGGTTCGTGGTGCGGCTTATATTCCCGTTGCTGATCAGATGTGTGTAGCGACTGTCGGCCTCTATTGTAGTCGTCATTGTACACTTTGCCGTGCAGTCGTCGAAAACAGGCATTATCCGCTGAAATCCCCATTGCTGGCACTGCGACATGTATTGCTGAGGGGCACCCTCAGGAGTTGTATCGCGATAAATCCCTTCCAGGACATGCCCGGAAGGGAAACAAGTGGTCGCGGTTTTCAGTCTGAGTCGTTCGCCGGGCCTGACGGTGTGATCGAGTTTTATAGTAAGCTTGCTTTTCGCTTCATCGTAAAGATAGTCGAGTGGGCGGAATGAACCATCGTCCCAATATTGATCAGCACTGCGTATAACAAGGTCTTTCGCATCGAGGATTACATTTACAAGGTCGCGGCAGGCGGTCATCTCAAGCAGATTCTCAGCCTCAACGCGGTCATCGAAAAAATTGATGTACATCGTCATATGGTCGAGATTGACCGGCAGCTCGGTAAAATCGCTGCGGAGATATTTGTACTTTCTGTCTGTCATGCTCACAGGCTTAGGACGGAATATATCAGATCTTTGACCAGCCCCGCCGTTTCAAGACGCGCAAGGACCGGGTCTAGATCGCTGGGCGATCCTGCGAGCAGATATACCCAACCGCCGGCATCAGTCTTCACAAGCTCGCTGGTGAGGAAGGATGTCTCGCCGACGACGTCGGCGGGTTTCAGCTGGCGGCTGACAAGGATCATGGCTGATTTTCTGAGGCTCTGGGATTCGTATGGGTGCTCTTCCAGCCTGGTGACCTTGCTCAGCCTGCTGATTTTGCGGACCATTCTGTCTTTTTCGTCCTCGCTGCAGCAGAATGTCAGCACGACGCTGCCATCGGTCCCTGCCAGGGCCTCAGACCCATGGCCGACTACAGTATCTATGCTTACGCCCTCGTTACTGAAGGCAGATGCGATGCTCGTCAGCGCGCCCGCCCGGTCAAGCACGTGAGCCCTGAAGACCCAGTGGTTTATCCCGTTTTCGCTCATTTTCTATCCTCCAGTGCCTTGTAGAGAATTTGCTGTTTGCGGCCGGACAGGACATCTGCGGCTCCTTCGGCAAGTGCTGCCATCTCAAGGGAACCCTCGTAGACCATAACCGGCGCCAGTCTTATTATGCGGCGCCTCACACCGTCCCTTATGGTTTTGCTCCTGGTAAGTCCGCCGGTAAGCACGATCGCTTCGACATCGCAGCCCGCTGCAACGAAGGCCTTGCCGATTTCTTTTGCAATCTGATATGTCATTGCTTCGATGACCAGAGCAGCCTGTTTGTCGCCCTTATTGATCAATTCTTCGATATGCTCCATGCGGTCGGTGCCCAGATAAGAGCGTAGGCCGCCATGCGACGTCAATTCGTCAATCAGCTCGTTACGGGTGAAGGTCCCTGAATAGCAGAGATCGATCAGATCCCCGATCGGGAGCTCGCCGGTCCTTTGTGGCGTGAACGGGCCGCCACCCAGGAGCGAAATGTTAGCATCGCTGATCCTTCCCTTGCGGATGGAAGCTACGGTTATGCCGCCCCCCAGATGGGCTACGACCAGATTCATGTCCTCGATTGGACGCCCGATCTCTCTGGCGGCGCGTCGTGACGCGGCCCTGACGCTCAAGGCATGGGATGTATTCCGGCGAGTGATTGGTTTATACCCGGATATCTCCGCTTCGGGGCTGAACTCGTCGACAACGACCGGATCAACAAGCATCGCAGGGGCATCGAGCTTTAAGGCAAGTCTCGCAGCTATCGGGGCCCCGTAATTGGCCGGGTGCATCCTTTCGGCCCGGTCGCGTACCGATGATACGATCTCTTCGTGTATGAAAATATTTCCGTCACGTCTCTCTGCGACGGCATATACACCGCCAGACAATTTCTCAGCCGGCCTCGGAAGAAAACCGCCGCGGGACGCAATGGCATCCACCCGGCTTCCGCCCCAGCGGGCCAGTATGCCCAATATCATTTGTGTAACCAGTTCTATATGGCTGTCCCGTTCTGCTGGAGTGCAGGTCATTGCAACCTCCCACGAGATCTCATCCTGCTGCAGGCAATGTCCGTCCTCGAAAAGTGCGACCTTCAGGGAAGTAGATCCCGGGTTGACCACAAGGACTCGAAATGACTCGCCAGCCTCCGTTTTCGGAGCCTCGATGGTTTTCCTGGCTCTCCGCATATTATTGCGCTGCGCATATATCGCGCTAAGGGCAATCGAAACTATTCGTGTCTCCAGGCTGTCGGAGCGTGAGAGGATTATATACGGCATCGGAAAGCCGAGTGTAATACTTGCGAGCGAAGCCTCGCCGAATTTGTTCATTGCCGAGATCGTCTTGTATAGAGTATTGGCCGTGTCGATGCCGGGGCAGACAAGTATATCGGCATGGCCGGCCACCTCGGCAGCATGCGGAAGGTCCGGTAACCCTTTTACAGATACCGATGCTGGGTCTGTCGCCAGGTCGAACGAGAGCGGGCCGCATACAACGGCATCTGTCCAGGAACGCCTTGCAAGCTCAAGGCCGATCCATGTCGAAGGCAGCGACGGGATCTGCTTCTCGTTGGCCGACAATATGGCAACACGCGGTTTTTCGATTCCCATTACCACCTGTGCCACGTCAACGGCATTGACAACGAGGTCCTGCATGCGTCCGAAGTTGCAGACCGTTGTGACGCCCGCATCGGTCATTATCATCGGCCTTCCATTGCCGATGCTGGCGGCATCGAACACAGTGGCCAGGCTCACCGTAGAGCGGCAGGCAAGGGGCAGCATTGCACGGTTGATAATTGGCGTCGAAATCGCACCCTTTATTATTATGTCAATTCCGCCTGCCTTGATCAGCTCGACTGTCCTGGCTGCAATCACCTGGTCGCTGTCAGCCGGGACTATATCCTTCTCGTCGATATCTATGCCTATTTCGGCGATGGACTTGGCAATTCGCTCCTTGGCGCCGACAAGAATTATGCGGTCGACGATCCCATGATCGCGAGCCGATTCGACCAGTCGAAGGTCTTCAATGCGATGACCGCCGACGACAACAACGGTCGACGACGCAAGACCGCCGGCTATCTCTACGAGATCTACAACTTTTTCCAGCCGCTCAGCAGGATTCAAGGGCTTGACCTGTCGCTATTCATGGGCATTTCCATTCCGGGCCTGATGCGGGCCATAGGAGATTAAGCTTATCGTTGTTATGAGGATATCACGAGAAACACAGATTTTCAAGGAACTGCGCAAAAGCCCGGAAGTTCAGGAACAGGAACGGATGTTCTGGTGCGCGCCTGTGGAAAGGCTATTTGAATTCAGGCAGCAAGCTGTTAATCCTCCAGCCCTTTATGCCTTTTTCCTCCGAGTAGATCCATTGCTGCATATCGCGCAAAGATTTGACCTTATATGTGTACAGATTATAGTAAGACATCTCCACCTCAACCGTGGCCCGCTGCTTTTCTTCGGCATAGGCCGAATTGATGATGTGGTAGTCGATAATCCGTGTATCTTTCAGCGCAGCAGCCCTGGCCAGATAATTCGCCCTGACGCCGTCTGCGGCAAAGAGGCTTGCAGTTCCAAGCTCGTTGCTGCTCAGCATATTGTTGTATTTGGACACGCTCATATCGAATTCTTCGCGAAGGTTGTGGCTGCAGGAACTGAGAGTAAAAAGCGCCAGCAGCGATATAAGGGCAACAGGCAACTTTAAGTGCAGGGATTTCATAACGCGTATTATACAATCAGGCGGGGAAGTCCGGCAATCCGAACAGGACCAGATATATAGCAAAGATGAGAGCCAGCAGTAAATGAACTAAAATATAATTATTCAGTCGGGCTGAAACCATGAAGCGCCTCTCGTGAAATATATGAAGCACGCGACCGCCGGCGAGAGCGCCGACAGCCAGGACGATTACGCAAAGCGCATAGGTCAGCGAGGCCGGAACACTGAACTCAAAAGAGTCGAGACCAAGTCCGAACTGCCTGCCGAGAGTCGGAACGAAATCGCCCATATTGGCCAGGAGGTATTCCAGCCTGTAGGCAAGCTCTCCGGCAAAGGCCATTGGAACCAGGGCCGGCACCATAGGAGAAAAAAGTCCGAATATGTCTTTTTTAATCGGAATGAAGAAGATGGCGCCTATCCTGATAACGGCGATAAAGAACAAGAACCCGGCTGCAAGAAGAGCCGTGAATGCGATCAGATTCGAGCCGAAAAAGTAAGCCTGGACCGGGGAATATAGCTGCAGATGCTGGATGAAACGCGCCAGCTGTGATCCCATAAAAAAAGGGATAATATAGGAATAAGTGAGATACGTGCTCTTTTTTGTCGTAAGCTCCACATGGGACGTGATTTCGAGAAACGGATTTCGCAGGTAGATGGCCGGGGATCTCCGCTTGCAGAGCATCACGCAATGCCCGCACACCAGGCAGTAGAAATTGCTCCGTACATTTGAAGCGCCGAGCCCGATAGGGCATCCAGGCACATCGTCCGCCCCCAGCTTGCACGCAGCGCTTTTGCATGTGCTGCACGTGGCTTTGTCGGACCTGAACTCGGTAATGGCTATCGACGCAGCTGAACCGATGATTTTCCCGAGCGGGCAGACGTGCCTGCACCACGCCTGACCTTTGAACAGTATCCCCATCAGCGTCGCCCCCAGCAGTATGCTCAGCAGCAGATAGGCAGTTCCGGCAGGCCAGTCCTTCATATGCGTGACCGATTCAACCCATATGATCATGCCCAGCAGGATAACCGACAAGTGGGTAAAGAACTTTTGCAGAAACTTGGGCACCTCCAGGTTAAGGCCCAGCCCGTAGTGCTGAAAGAGCCGGCCTACGCCCGGAAAGGGGCAGACCCCGCACCAGAGTTTGCCGACGAAAAACCAGCTCAGAACCACGCCTGTCCACCATATCCCCCACGAAATGAAAAGAGAGATATTGCGGTCGGGGGATTGAGGGCCCAGAAGCCCTAGCAGGATCAGGAGTGTAAAGAAGACATCGCCGAATGTTCTTGCCGAGAGGATATAGTGCCTGTTAGCGAAAAAGGTCCTCAGACGCGGAAAGGTCTCGAAGAGATTGATCCTGGAATCATCGTCCGGACTAGTCAGGACCCTGAGTATCTTTTTGAAACTGAGACGACGATCGGACCTGCTCATACATCCGCCTGACAACTGATCTGTTATTAAGCCGCGCCAACGGTTGTTATGCGCACCATGCTCTATAACAATTTAACATAAAAGGCCGATATTTATTTAGTAAGCCCCTTCTCTTTTCAGGACAACCCTGACGGTCTTAAAAAGAATGACAATATCCAGCCATAACGACCAGTTCATTACATACCAGGTATCCAGGTTGACCCTGGCATCATAACCCATCATGCTCCTGCCGCTGACCTGCCATAAGCCGGTTATCCCGGGGCGTATCATGAAGTAATACTCAGCGTATTCCTTATAATATTTTTCTATTTCGGCCTGAACCACGGGCCTTGGTCCAACGAGGCTCATCTCACCTTTGAGTACATTGAATATTTGCGGAAGCTCGTCGAGCGATGTCTTTCTAAGAAAACGCCCGACTTTCGTTATTCGTGGGTCATCCTTGAGCTTAAAATATGATTCCCACTCCTGTTGGGCATCAGAGCTGTTCGTCAGAAGCTCGGTCAACCTTTCATCAGCGTCATTGAACATACTGCGGAATTTATAGATTTGCAGCGGATTGCCGTTTTTACCGATCCGCGCATGCGCATAAAAAATCGGACCGCGGGATTCAAGTTTTATCAGGACCCCGATAACCGCGATCAGCGGTACAAGCAGCGGCATCAGCGCAAGAGAAAGAACAATATCGCATGCCCGCTTAATTGCAATATTTATTGCAGACCTTAAATTGTTGTTTATCTGTATGAGAAACAATCTCTGCGAAAGGATATGCCGGATTTCCGTATTGAATAACGCAATGCCCTGCAAATCCGGCACGAACATTATCTTCTTCGCCGATTGCTGGATCTTGTTGGTGAGAACGGACAAATCCTTGGATGGAAGAGAGGGAATTGCAATGATCACGGTATCAAAGACGTATAAACGTATGAATTCCGGCAAATTCCTGATAGGCCCAAACACCTTTACAGAATCTACATGGGCCCCTTCTTTTTCAAGATCATCGTCAAGAAATCCTATAATATCATAGCCAATGTACCTGTCGTTTCTCAGTCCTCTGAGTATCGATATCCCGGCGCTGCCTGCACCCAGTATCATGGCCCGTTCTTTTCCGAATCCGAATCTGAAAAAAAACTTCTTCCCGCAGATGCGGTAAAACACGAGAAAAAAAATGGTCAGGACGCCGAACTGCGCCAGCGAAATGATTAACGGGGCCTCAAAATGTCCCAGCTGTGTGAATAGGATTATCAGCACGATAAGGATAACCAGCAAGACAACTTTTGCAATTCGCCTGATCTCGTCCCACAAGGGGGCCCTTTTCGTATATAGTCCCTGGTATGCAAGAGATGGGACCAGTAGGGCAAGAAAAGGGAGTGTTGACTTGATTGCTAGGAAGAGGTCCCGATAAACGCGCGGCGCCGTGTAGTCATCGATGCTGATAATTTGATTGATGAGAATAGCGGAATAGATGGCCAATATGTCGAGCAGCAACAGGGTAAAAGGCCATGTTATCTTGGAAAAATTGCTTTGTTGGGTCGCAGAGAAAAATGAGAAAGACATCTGTCAGATTGCCGTTCCTCTCCGAATTGATGATATTGATTTGTTGCAGTGGGAGGTCCAATAAGCTTTGTTCATACTTAGTTTTCTTTTTATATTAGGGGGAAGATGCCGTTCTATTGAGAACCCGAATTTATATCCCAGATATTTAAATAAGGTATGGAGTAGGCTGGCTGGGATGGCGTACGGCGCAGAAGCGGCCAGATATTTGAGCTCTGAAATAACATATTTCCTGCCTTCATTCTCCGCGCTGCCGAATGCTTCCATGATCCACTTATTCCGAGAATGGAAAACACCGATATCGAAATATCGCTTGAATTCATCAATGCAAGTGTAATCGTGCGAATGATAGACCTGTGCATTTGCACAGTAAGCTACGCTCCAACCTTCCAGCAGCATTTTGGCGCATACAAATGTATCTTCGTTCTGAATTATATTTTCCGGGAATCCGCCCACGGATGTTAAGGCAGCGCGCCTGTATGCGGCAAAAGAATTGGAACAAAACACAGCTTTTATGCCGAATCTGGTGATGTCTGCCGGCGATCGCATCTGATTTTTTTCGGGATAATTGAATAACCGTGCATGTGCAGATATTGCGGATGCATTCTGCACAGGAAGTTGGCGACCATATGCCATACCGACACGGTCATCATTAAAACAGTCAACTAAGGTCCTCAGTGAATCGCGCTCTGCCAAAATGGCATCCTGAGTTAAGAAAATGATGATATCAGAATCCTGCGATACTTGTACGCCAAGCTGGCGCGTAGATCCATGATTAAATTGGCATTGCGGAATTGTATACACGGTAAATCCATACATTTCAACAGCCGATAATGTATTGTCAGTCGAGCCTGAATCTATGATCAATATATTGTCTGGCTGCAGGCTTTGCTTCTTTAGTCCGCCTGCCAGATTATCAACCGTTTTCCCACCGTTTAAAGTAGGTACAATGACAATTGTTTTGTATTTTGTCTTATTATTCAATGTCAGTACAGTTCTCCCTGCCCGCTGAGAGTTTGGCACAGATGCTCTGCAACCATATAACTAAATATACAAGAACGCAGCCAGATTCCTAATTATACCGTTTTTGAAAAGACGATATTTCATTAAATAATATCGCCTTCCAAGAACAGAATAATTCGACAACTGTGAAAAAATAACAAGCAACTTGCGATTATCAGACGCCAATTTGTCGCCGAAACGTTCTAATAATAAGGCTGCCTGCAGGCGGTTTTTAACTAGTTGCCTTCTTATATGGGAAACCTGAATGGCCCGCCTCAATATAAAGTCAGTACCCCATTTTCTCGATCCCAATACATTAGATTCGTGCTGACGATAATAAATAGTTGGTATGGCAACAAATCCCAACCTGCCGAATAATGAAGCTACCAGTGCTATCCACCAATCATGCATTATTGCATCAGGCGGAATTGGTAATACGAGATTACACAATTTTCTGTTAATCATCATCGTGCAGCCGGTCACAACATTCTGCATCAACAAATAATTTATTGAATCCCTATGTGGGTTAATATTCTGGTATCGCCAAAAAGACCTGCCTATAATCTCAAGTGAATCGTCAGTAACCGTGAGATCAGTGTGGACCAGTAATGGGATGTCGACTCCAAAAGCATTCTCCATTGCATGCATTTTCAGTATTGTCAACTTTATCTTGTCAGGCAGCCATAAGTCATCGGCATCGCAGAACATGATATATTTAGCCGACGACTCCTCAAGTAGTCTTGCAAAATTACCGCTTGCCCCCAAGTTGCCAAGAGTATCCTTAATATTGACGATCCGCTCCGGAAAGCGGTGCATATAGGTACTGATAATGTCACAGGTTCCATCCAGAGATCCATCGTCGCGGACCAGTATACGCCACTGATCATATGACTGTGTGATCAAAGACTCCATCAAGGCTGCGAGATATTTTGCATTGTTGTGAGTGGCTAAAAGTATGTCGACTATTTCGTCCGAAGCATCACTGCGTCTTGCATGGGCAGGGAGATAATCATAAGTCATGAAACAGTGATCTCACTTTTTGTGCCGCCAAAAGGTCTGTTCGTAGCTAATTCCAGAGAAGACAGAAGAAGTAAAGTGTAAAAAACACTGCAAAAGGAAGCGGTCATCATAGGGTTGGTAAAGGACATCAGACCCCATAAGACAAATGCAAGCAAAATGATACTTTTGACTTTGAAGTCGACAATTAGCCCACTCTTTAAAATGGGAGCTATAGTTAAGGAATAGATCAGAAAGACAATGATTAACCCTATTATGCCGAATTGCATCAAAAAAGCGAGCCATTGTACTTCATAAGTATAAGGCAAATCCACCGCTCTTATCTGAAGCTTTGAATATCCGCCCAGACCTTTGCCGAATAAGGGGTTTTCAGAAAACTCATTGATCAAAATTCCTATTTGCTCACTTCTTGTAATATCGGATGCTTCTTGCGAGGCGCTTAAGAACCTCTCGGTAAAAAGATAATTTAACTCAACTGGATAAATGGAATAAAGTAATAGCGTCGCAACCGTAAGCGTTATAACCGTTGTCAATCTGGCATTTGATTTCATCAACACAACCACCGAGTATGCTATGGCAATAAGCGCTGCCATAATGAGAGACCTTTTAAAACTGATAACCAGATTCAGAAAAAGCAACAAGTAAATTAAATAACGAACCTTTGGAGTTATCTTTACCTTGAATAGGTCGACGTTAAGTAAGAAAAGCAAGAGGAAAGGAGATAAGGAATCGTTCAGTAGATCAAGCCTGATAAAGCTCAGACCCTCGAAAACGGCCAATAGATCTAAACTGACTATGGTGACATGAAAAATATCTCTTACTGCATCGACAAATGCGCCTAGAGATATCACATTGGTTACAATTAGGCAGAAAAAAATGAGCTTGACGAAAATGTATGTTACATGAGACCACAACACCAGCAAAAAAAAGAATTGCCATTTAAATACATTCGAACGATACAGGTAATACCCGACCCAGGTTGCACTGATTGTTGCAACGAAGTCCTTCATCTGGGTTAACCCATAGAATTCACTTCCTTCAAATTTCAGCAGCCCAATAAACAACCATAATAACAGAAAAGTCGATGCTGCAATGAGAAATAGGGTTGCATTAAATATCTGCTTGTTAATGCCATTATTCAATGCGTGCCCTAACACAAGTAAAAACAAAATGACTGAGAACACAGCCTTTATATTGACATTCCACAGACTCCCGGATGGTAGCAGCACCAGCAAAAAAATGAATGCTGAAAACATTGCCAATAATATTCTAGTGCTCATTTCAGATAGTCTATCCTTCCTTGCCGCTTCGTGTCGACCCGCGAATACTAATGTCATCGGCCATCACTCATTTTATGGATATCGAAATTCTGGGTGTCCCGGTAACTTTTAATACTAAGCGGCCTGCAATTTCATTGTAGTATTGCGAATTAGGCGCACAGTCTGCTGAACCGTTGATGGTGACAGCGGGCCTCCGTTTAAGCCCTCCTACGAGCAGGTAATAAGGCTCGGTCGGCCATCCTTTAACCACAAAGGAAACGGCCAGTTCTCCTCCCTCTTCGACATTTGTGATCGCGCCGGGAGCATGGATAAACAAACCTAGCTTTCTGATGAAACGAAAATCGTAGAGTTCAGGACCGCCTATTAGTCGAATGGCATCAGACTGCACTGTACCAGGGTTAATTGCGACACTGTTGCCCAATTGATCTTTTAAATTGAATGAGTCCGGCAGAAGTCCCTGAATTTCTAATATATTGTCGCGTGAAAAAATCTGCCCAATAGCCGACCAGGTTATGCCGTCTGCGAGCTGCTTCCATATAACAGCATTTGACGGATCATACCTCAAGAGTCTATAAAGTGCATCGGCATAAACCAGACCGCACCACTGTACGGGTAAGCCCATCCAGTTTACTATATTCCAGCCGGTAGCGCCCAGAACGGCGATTGTTGAATAAGACCCGATTCCGCCGCTGGGCGAATTGACGAGATAGACAAAAGGTACGCCTGACCATGCCCAATATCTTGCGCGTTCAAGAAGGCTTTTGTCTCCTGTTAATTCATAACCGATTGTATAAGCCCGTACAAGATGAGCTGCAGCCAGTATATCGGGTGCATGCAAAGGAATTTCCCATGTCTGCGCACCTCGCGGAACGGTATTGTAGAATTTGTCAAGGGCGTGAAGAAGCCTTATGCCGGCCAGGATCAAAACAGAGTCGCCGCTGAAAGTCCCGTATTCCAGCACTTTTATTACGGAATCGGAAGTCAGTCCGTTAGCATCGTGCGAATAGTGAGTCTTGCCCAAGTCAGCAGAGCCAGACAGTTGTCTGTAACGAACAGAGCCGTCTGCCTCAAAACGTGATAACAGCTTTCGCCCGTTATCAGATGCACGCGCGGCATTTTCTTCTATATGGCCAAATACTAGTGCTGCAACAGGGAATCCTATGTGTGCAATATTTGAATCGTTATATTCTGCCGGATTGACCTGAGCTATGGCGGCTTTTACCGCCGCCTTCAATTTTTGTGAAAGGACCTGGTCGTTTGTACTTACCGCAAGCCACTGCATGTAAACAGCGGCGTCGGCTGCCGGCCTGGGCTGGAATGAAGTATTGCCGGGCCAGTAGGCATGCCTATATAGGCCACTTTCCCCTACCTTCGAATCCAGCCATCCATGAGCGGAGTCTACAATATAGCGTTGACGGTTGATGCGCGGAGTCTGTGGCAGGCCGCGTAATTGTACATATTTTTCTATTGCTGGAACAACGCTCTTTCCTGAACCGCCGATTATCTGCGCCGTGAATATCAGGTGCTTGATATGGGGCAGCTCCACCGCCTGATACGGAAGTAGATTCCCTTCGTCCCTCAATAAATCGTCAGACCCTGGAAAAATTACACCCACCAAATGTCCGCCCGACAAAAACAGCCGATCCGGTGAATCGAAGACGGCGCTGTATTGCGGGTTCTTATCCCAAATCAGGCCAACATAACGGTTATCGGCTTGTATTACCATTAACGGAAAGGTGATTTTGGCAGTGTCAGGCACCTGACGCTTACTGCCAATACCAACGATGTCAGCCTCGCTGCTGCTTTTATCAGGAGCATCAAGATATTCAAGGCCAGCAAAGAGGGCCTGACTTTTCATTTGACCGAAAGAGCCTGCCCCTGGAAACAAAACACATAGCGGTAAATATATGATCTCACGTTCCCGGCTGATGTCTATCTTTGTCTCAACATCGATGACTCCGGATTTTTGATTCCATGCAAAGGTTTGCCGGATGGCCCATTGGCCTCCATCCGGATCAGTGAAATTAACTATTCCAGAAATCCTGTTATCACTCTTAGCTACCTTCTGGTTGGGCTGATCAGCAATGTTCATCCATCTGATTTTTCCTTGTTGTATGTAGCCGATTAACTGGTTTGACGATCCGATGGCCATGCTTTTACCGCCAACGACAAGGTCGAAAGTCGAAAAAACGGCGGCCGAATGTCTAAATGAAAGATCGTTGGACCCTATAGTAAATATTTTTCCATCGAGCGCGCGAAGGTCGGGTTTCGGCCATTCAGGTTGAGGATAAAATGACCTGGGGGCAAAGGTTATAGATTTAATTATGCATCTGCCGCCTGTTCCAGGCGGATCAATGCGCAGGTATGTTTTTGGCCCAAGGGACGGAAACGGTATTCGTATTGTGACCCATCGGGCAGCAGGAACTCCGAACCTAACGGAATCCTCTTCATTAGCTGCCTTGGAATCCGTGAAATAGAATATCTGCCCCTGACCCGCCTCATCAGATTTCAATCGGATGTTGAGCCAAAGCATTTGTCCTGCCGGATAATCCCGCGCAGGGCCATGTATATATGGATCACCGCCCTTTATTTCAATTGACATGCCTTGAACTGAAACGGATATTCTTGAAATGTCATGAAAGGCGGTCCACTGGTTGGCGGCATTTTTGTCGGCAAAGTCGAAACTCGGCAAATCCTGACTTGCATGAGCATAGAGACAAAACAAAAAAAGCAAACAAAATAAAATAAATACAGCAGTATTCACTACGTTTGGGCATGGCGAACGATCAGGTTGTTTGATCAGGATTTTCTCAAACATTTCTCTCTGTTTATTATAATCAACCTGATGATCTTGACTCATCTATCTTTCCTTTTTATGTATAAGAGGTCCTTTATTGCGCTGAGATATCCGCTTGAATAATAGTAGTAGCGCTTGCTCAGCAGCTCTCTTTTAATTATCGATATTTTGTTAAATAGATTGCTGTCATAAATTGAATTTCTTGCATGAAGATGCCGGACCTTATCCGTAATTTTACCGGTGAAATAGTTTTTGTCGGTTATGCGTAAATGCTCCAGATGCTGTATGAGTTGTTCATACGCATGAATGTCAGGATTGTAGCTGTCTACGGATATTGCAGATGCAATTCTTGTAAAGAGGTTATTTTTTGCGCTGCCTATCTGTTGTTTGTCATGTTGTCGGTACTCTATTAGGCATCTATCAAGAAATATGATGCGGGATTGCATAGAGATTAATATCGCAATCCATTCATCATGAACCCAATTGTCGGGTATCGGCATAAATAGATCTCTGAGCTTTGTCTGAAATGCAAACGTAGCGCCCGTGATAATATTGCGATTCAGTAGGGTCTCAAATGCTTTTCCTGCCATGAAATCCGACTTGTATTTTTTTGTGAAGCCGTGGGTATCCCACAGCGTATATCCCAGAGGCGACAGATTATCATCTACCACGTTGCCGTTCGTAAATACTCCACCAGCGTTTTTTTCGAACATCAGGAATGTCTTTTCAACTAATTCTAATTTATCACTGTGCCATACATCGTCCTGGTCCGACAGGACCGTAATGTCGGAATTGCAAAATCCTATGGCATGCTCAAAGTTTTTTGTAGACCCGATATTCCTGCCATTAATATGCAGGGTTACAGGAAATGGTGTTGATGCCGCGAAGTCGTTGATTATATTAATCGTCCTATCTGAGGAATTATCATCACAAATAATAAGTTCATCAGGCAGTCTAGTCTGGGAGGCGATGCTGTCCAGTTGCGCCTGAAGGTATTTTTCTCCGTTATAAGTGCACATTGCAACCGACAGCCCGGATTTTATCATTGTAGCGGTCCAATCCTGCAGCTCAATAGTCTTGTATTGCTGTGAAATGCGCAGTAATATCTCATGCGAATCTGCTCAGAGCTGAAATTTCTTTGAATAATTTAAACTTGTCTAAAACTCCATATGCGGCAAGATACACAACGAAGCCCACCAGAGCGCCCATGATCATTGAAAAAAGCGATGAAGAAATAAAGTGCCTTGTGCACAGAATTGAGAATGCCATTAAGACTGTGGCTATAAGGGCGATTTTAATCGTCCCAAATAATTCTGAAGAGTCTGTGTTGATCTCTTTCTGTATGATCCTCATATATATAAAATATTGAGAAACATATGCGACGGTTACTGCTATTGCCACACCCTCAATGCCGCAGTATGCAATTGCAGGATATATCAGGGCAACTTCAATGGCGGCAACTATGATAACTGCTTTCAAGCACAGTTGAGGCTTGCCTATGCCAACGATTACATTTCCTATTGGTTCAAGAAGTGCCCTCAAAATGCCGTATATGCATAATACCTGAAACGAAATTAGGGCAGGCAGCCATCGATCGGTACCTCGTCCGAGTATATAAACCAGAAACTCCTTGCCTTCAACCAAAAACAGCATGTTCACAGGCAGTGCAAGAAATGCAATATACCTTATGGATGTGAGATAGGCTTTTTTTATGGCAAGAAGATCGTGCTGGAGTTTAGAAAAGGTTGGGAACAGAACCTTATGAAAAAAATTCCCCATCAATATGCTGATCATAGATCCCCAGGTAAAGGCAATTGAATAGTAGCCCAGGCTTTCCGGGCCCATCATTGTCCCTATGGCGAAATTATCGGCATTAATGATTATGAAGATTATTATTCCTGGTAAAAGGAGGCTCCATCCGAATTGCATAAGGTTTTTGGCTACCGATATATTCCAGGCAAAAGCAGGAGGAACCGGCCTGAGAGCATACATAACAAGCGCATTCAACAGGTTCGACAGGAGACTGCCGGCAACGATGCTCCAATAGGCAAATCCTTTGTAAGCTAAAAGGATTGCAATTGCCGAGCCTGCCGCAACTGATATCATCTGCGGGATTGCCAGTTTTTTGTAATCAAGCGCACGGGTTAAAGATACCTGAGGGAGGAACACAAACGCTGAAATTAGAAGATTGACAGACAGAACCCGGACTACAAGAGGTATTGCTTTATGATCTATAAACAGGCTGGAGGCAGGTGCAAGAATAATAAGCATAAAGAAAGCCAGTACACTCAGCAGCACTTTCAACGTAAAACCACTGTATAGGTACGTTCTGTCTACATCTTTTCTTTGAATCAGGGCGCTGTTTATACCGAAATCGCCGAACTGCATCATAAAGTTGATAAAGATCTGTGCGAATCCTACAATGCCGTAATCCGCCGGCGCCAGGATTCGCGCCATGAGTATGTTGGATGCGAATTGCATGAGCAGGACTAGAATCGATGAGATCGTATTGTAGCCGATATTTCGGGCGGTCAGGGCCTTTAAATTCTTATCCATCTTGAATAATAGCTTCGATAAAAAAATATAATGGAGGATGTTCTCCTCAATTAATCAATCCTGTGAGCCCGTATAAGATATTGATATTCGAAAAAAGCCTTAAAGATGGAGAAGGTAATTTTATCTGCATACATATCGCGTCGCCGCTTAATTCTTGTATCTATTACCATATCGACCCTGAGCCCTGAACACTCAACCAATTGTATCGCAGTACTGCGGGTAAAGAATCGAAGATGTGTTTTATCAAGCAGTCCATCCTGCCGATAATTCCATGAACCATTAAATAACAACTGGTAGATAATGGAATAGTGTCTTATATTCGGAATGCTTGCTATCAATACGCCGCCGGGCTTGAGTAATCTATGCAGGCGGCCTATTTGACCCCATGGATCGATTAGGTGTTCGAGCACGTCCAGACAGAGGACCATATCGAGCGAGCTTTTTTCCAAAGGCAGATCCATAGTTTCAATATTCCCCAGATAGACTTCGTCAACCCTGGTTCTAGCTCTTTCAGCCACCTCGTTTATGAGCTCGACGCCGCCTATCCAGGAGCAGCCTCTGATCGATTTTATCCATGCAAGTGTATTCCCTTCGGCGCAGCCGACTTCAAGAACTCGATCCGCCTGAGGTGGAAGAAGCGGTAATATTTCATATCTGACTGTTTCATAATACATAGTTGTAGACCTCGCGAGCGTCATAAACACAGCTTAGAAATACGGCAAAATAACAGAATTGACTAATTGCGAAATTATAATCTGCCTCAATTATTCTGTAATTAGATCAGGACATATCATGTTGATTGTATTGTGCCAGCGTTTTGTATGTCCTATCAAGATAAGCGTATCCATATTTTCTATCTGGTTCGAGATAGGCGCCTTCAGCCCATTCATTCCAGGCATTTATGAAAATCAATTTTTCTTCATCTTCGAAATAGCTATCTGTAAAATTACATATACACTCTAGCCACTTCTGATAATTATTGGGGCCGCTATTGGTTAGAATGGTACCTCTTCCGGGCTTACGAGCTTCGTTATCCCAACCCGGACAAGCGCTTCTGAATTTTACATATTTCGGTTTCTTGTAATGAGAACTTGACTTAACAAGACTTTCATAATCAAATATGATTCCTGAGAAGTCTGCATTTACCATATTTAACGGGCCGGCAAAGCTTTGCAGCATCAAATTGTTGGGGGCAAATTCCGTGCATGCATCAACTCCGAACTCTGTTGGAGGAATATAATCTTCAGTATGAGTGGAAATAACATATATGTCTCCTATGCCTTTTTTTATGCAGTGTTCTCGCCACAGTTCCACCGTTTTTCGAGCATTGGGCAAGGCCGCGGGTCTGTAAATCATAATAAGAGGTTTGTCTTTGATTCTTATATATCTCTTATCCTCGAAAAGCTTAGCCGTTTCCCTTATGAAATTGATATCGTCCTGCGACGAGTGCTCCTGTTTCATCAGAATGTTATTTTCGAGGCCGTCCCATTTTTTTGTCCAATGTCCATTTGCCCAGTTTATGCAAAATGGAAAGTCGAGGTCAGGATTGGCGAGCAGGTTATTCAAGGGCAAGTCCAGCAGCTTCTTGCCGCTGAACCAGTAGTAGTGATAACAGAATCCGTAAAGGCCATAATTCTTTGCCAGTTCGATCTGGCGACGCTGGACGTCCAGGATTCTTAAGTCGTAGAATCCCAATTCCCCCGGCAGCTTGGGCTGGTAATGGCCGATGAATTGGGGAACTGCCTTGCTGACATTAGTCCACTCCGTAAAACCATTGCCCCACCACTCATCGTTTTCCTTAATAGGATGATACTGAGGCAGGTAGAAGGCTATTGCTTTAATCCTGGATTTTATATCGCCATGTTGCATGTACGGTACAAAGTCAGCTGATGGGCCGATGTTCTGAGAGAATACAAAATCAAAAAAGGCATCCTTTTCTGTTTTGCAGGCAGTAGATCGGCTGACTTTGCCAAGTATTGTTCTAGCAGGATGCAGGAGTTGCTTTATGCTTGACGGCACATGTTTCTTAATTTTTTTATAATATATTTTTGAAAGAAAATTCATTGCCTGCCTAAGGGTTGAGTATCCAATATTGTCGACTTTGCCTGGCTGCTATTTATTTACGACACTCCAATCAGTGAACCGGGATATCTGAAGCTGCGCCCCAAGCTGTAACGTGGATTGAATTATCGATGCTGTTGACGATATACCACTTTCTGTCAGAGGCCCTGAATACTGCAATATCTGTCTTGCCGTCACCATCGTAATCTCCGGGCACGGGTATGTCGGAGTTTATTCCCCATCTTTTGACTGTTGCTGTCCCTGATGAGCTGTTGAGAATGTACCAGTTTCCGTCAGAAGGCCTGAACACGGCAATATCCGTTTTGCCGTCGCCGTCATAATCTCCGGGTACCGGAATATCATCAATCATTCCCCAGTTCTTTATCGAATAACTGCCATTCGATGAGTTTAGAATGTACCATGTTCCGTTCGAAGGCCTGAATACGGCGATGTCCGCCTTGCCATCGCCATCGTAGTCACCGGGCACGGGTATGTCGGAGCTGGCCCCCCAATTTTTGACTGTTGAATTCCCTGATGAGCTGTTTAGAATGTACCAGTTTCCGTCGGAGGGTCTGAACACGGCGATGTCCGTCTTGCCATCACCATCGTAGTCACCGGGCACGGGCATGTCGGAGCTGGCCCCCCAATTATTGACTGTTGAATTCCGTGATGAGCTGTTTTGAATGTACCAGTTTCCGTCGGAGGGTCTGAACACGGCGACGTCCGTCTCGCCGTCGCCATCGTAGTCACCGCTCACCGGCTTATCACCAGATGCTCCCCAGTGCACAATCTGCTGTGAGCCCGTCGTGCTGTTCTGGATGTACCAACTGCCGTTGGACGGGCGAAATACCGCAAGATCGGTCTTACGGTCTGCGTTAAAGTCGTACAAAGTCTGGTGCCGCACATATCCCAGATAGGTAAGCACTTGGTTGATCCTTATTCGGGGCTTTGCAATGCCGTTGGTATCCGCAATAGAAAGCCCGGAAGCCTTAAGCGCTGCCGATAGTTGATCGACAGTCGCAGAAGGTTTTGCCTGTCTGAGAAGTGCGAATGCTCCGGTTACATGAGGTGTTGCCATTGACGTGCCCCCCCATGTTGAGTACCCGCTGCCAGGAACTGAGGATGTAATCCATTGTCCCGGGGCCAGAAGCCCGAGAAAAGATGCGCTATTGGAATAGGCCAATACTGTGTCTGCAGGCGTTCCCGTAGATGTGTCAAAAGCATCACTCGTGGCGCCTACACTGATTGCAGAAGAAATGCAGGCAGGAGAGCTGATTCCGGACTTGCTGCCGTCGTTGCCGGATGCGACGACAGTTGCGATATTTACCGACTTCAAATTGTCTATAGACGGCTTCTCAGGTTCACTGTCGCAGTAGCCGGTGTATACGCCGCTGCCCAAGCTTAAATTCACCGCGGCTATGTTATATGTTGACCTTAATTCATATATTCTTTGCAAGCCTTTAATTATATCCGAGTCCCATGCCATTATGCATGAGACAGTGCCTCCGCATGATGTGGCGTCGTCGAATCTTGAAAAAACCTGTATGGCAATGATGTCTGCGCCCTTGGCGACTCCGGAAAACGAGCCGTTATACCTGCCGGCTGCTATACCTGCCACATGAGTTCCGTGATCACACTCGCCAGCAGGACAGGTCCCGGCATAAGGAAGGGCAGACCCGGCTGCTGTCGAGGCGGTTAGTCCACCGGGACACAAGGAGGTTGAGTGCGCCGATGTTATGTTGCTGGAATAGCAGGCCTCCGATACTACCGCCCCGCTCAAAAAAGGATGGTTCCTGTCTACGCCTGTATCAAGAACGGCTATGGTGACTCCAGTGCCTGAAAGTCCAAGGTTCCATGCAGCCGTGGCGCCTATCAACGGAACACTCTGGGCCAGTGAATACCGGCGCAGCCGGTCTTCAGCTATGCTTGCAACGGCGGGGTCGGATACAAGGGCATCCAGTGCCGGTCCATCGACTGTCATGGCGATTTGAGGTGAATACCTGAAGTCAATTCGGTGCCTGATATTGTGTCCGGCAAGGGCCTTGCGGACCGCTGACTGTGCACTGGCTATGTTAGATATTTGGGCTTCCGCATCTCTTTCTGCAAGATGTCCAAGGGGGTGGTGGGGTAAGTTCATATTAATTATGACGCGGACGGATCCTTCATGAAATGCCTTGTCGGCAAGAGTCGTGTATCCGCCGTGAGAAATGACTTTTTGCTGGGCCATCTGTATGTCTACTGCACAGACGGTGGCAGGAAAAGTCAGCAGGGATAACGGCAGACAGGTATGGAAAACGAGAAACAATAAACGTGTAAACAGGCCAAAGCCCTCGGATTTACATATCCTGTTAATAACGGCGTAAAAGTAAGGTCCTTGTGAATTCATAACTATGGTTCGATGCATTATTATCGACTGTCGTCAAGTATACCCCACGCCGGATTCCTTAATCAAAAAAAATTGCAGGTGCGCTCTGTTTAGAATCTTAAATTTTGACAGTTTATTAGTGAACTGGGCTGTCTGTCGCTATTCCCCAGTGACTAATAGTGGATGAATTGTCCGAACTGTTGATTATGTACCAGTTGCCCTCCGCGGGACGG
>Ga0187785_10000132_pt1 | contig 27968 bp, 24 predicted proteins | sample 0815_BV2_4_20_MG_FD_132466 | JGI IMG/M metagenome (GOLD analysis project Ga0187785, IMG submission 132466) | Tropical peat soil microbial communities from peatlands in Department of Meta, Colombia - 0815_BV2_4_20_MG | ecosystem: Environmental > Terrestrial > Soil > Wetlands > Peat | place...
TCAAAGGCCTTTACTTCCGGGCCTAAGATGAACTGGCAGTGATTCAGCACGCGGGCGACCGCGGCATCGATCGCCGGTCCGAGCCGCCGGCGCTGTGCGCCAACGTCAATGAAGGGGATGGGTGGGGGATTGGTGCGCAAATTCATTGCAGGGTCTACACTAGAAAGCCACGCCCGTCAGCCAACGACAGCGCGCGGCCCCTTTCGTTGCGCGGGCGTGACTGCTATCGAGCGCGAACTCAGGCAGCGCGTTGCGATTTCAAGGCTTGCAACAGCTTCCTCGCCGGTCACCGCGGGTGCCGCTCCCGAACGCACAGCCCGCAAAAAGGCGAGCAGTTCCGAGCGCAAGGGCTCAGCGTGCCCGACCGACAAGTGACGCATCGAATAGCTGCCATCTGGCTGGAAGCCGAAGCATTCTGTGACCTGGCGCGTCAACAAGTCGCCAGTCACGTATTTACCGCGCGTTGCGACAGTGACGTTTCGCGCCTTGAATGGCGTCAGCCAATTGGTGTTGATGTGTGCAAGAACGCCCGATGCGGTGCGGAATTGCAGAAGCGCGATGTCCTCGCGCTCGGCGACAGCGCTTGACAGCTGCGGCTGCACCTCGATGATATCGGAATCTGTGAACCAGCGGATCAGGTCTATATCGTGGACCGCCAGGTCGATCACCACACCTACATTCGACATGCGCGGCGGGAACGGTCCAACGCGGGTGATCGCAATCGAAAGAATATCCTCGCCGATGATCGCTTCCTTGATCGCCTCAACGGCTGGGTTGAATCGCTCGACATGACCCACCATCAAGGTAACGTTCGCACGGCGCGCCGCGCTGATAATTTCTCGTCCCTCTTCTACTGAAGAAGCGATCGGCTTTTCCACCATAACGTGGACGCCGCGGGCAATGCACTTAAGCGCGATATCGCGATGCAGATGAGTAGGCGCGGCGATGGTGATCGCGTCGACGTCGCGGTCAAGCAATTCGCCGATATCCGCGACCGCGGCGCAACCGAGCGTACGCGCGACGAAGTCAGCCTGCTTGCGGTCAGGATCAGCGACGCCGACCAACTCGGTCCCCGGCAAACCGGCGAAAACGCGAGCATGATTGCTGCCCATTACGCCGACGCCGACGACGCCTACACGCAACGGACGTTCCGCGCTTGTTATTGTCGGCTGCATCATGTTTTGACGGTGTCCCCACACCCCAGCACTTAAGCTCTCATCCCCTAGCATGACATCGCGCGGCTGGCGACTACCCCGCGTAGGCGGAGGCGAACACGTTTTGATTCAAAGCGTTACAAAAGGATAGTTTCGCAGGGACATCGTCCGCGCGGAGCCTACTCGGCGGCGCGCGATGCAGGAACTGCTAAGCACAGACCGGCTGCAATCGCGTCGTCCCGGAACGATTTCACCGCCGCGAGCGAAAGCTCAGCCCCCGTCTTGGTAGCAAGCGCGGGAAGCTTTTTGAGGACGTCGGCGGGCGCAGTGATGATATGGCAGCCCATTGCATCCGCCTCCACCACATTGAATACCTCGCGCGTAGACGCCCAGATGATCTCAATGTTTCGTGTCCTGCGAGCTCCAGCAATGGCGTTTTGCATGATCGGCCGATAATCAATACCGAAATCAGCCAGTCGGCCCGCGAATACCGATACACAGGCGGGGGCACCGCCGTCCAGCGCCTCAATGGCTCGCGCGACCTGTTCATCAGTGAAGATTGCGGTCATGTTTATATGAACGCCCTCGCGCGAGAGCGTTCGCACCGCTTCGAACAACGATTCTCCACGCGTATTCGTCACCGGCAACTTCACGTAAACATTCTTGCCCCACCGCGCGATAACGCGCGCCTGCGCGACCATCTCCGACACGTCGTCAGAAAACACTTCAAACGAGATGTGTCGATCCGGCACAGCGGCAACGAGCTCCCGTGCATAGGCCGCGTAGTCGCTCACGCCGGCCTTTTTCAACAGTGACGGATTGGTTGTAAAACCTGCTATCCATGGCTGTTTGGCCATTTCCGCGATCTGGGCCTTGTCGGCACCATCCGTGAATAACTTGATTTTCAGCTGAGCCAGCGTTGGAGCGGTCATGATTTTTCCAATCAGTAATCCCGTGCGCAGCGACGCCACTATAAGACGATCGCTTGGCGTGATCCAATGCAAGGTTCTGTAGGCCTATTGCGCTGCATCAGCTGCATTCTATCGCTGCCGCACGTATTCGCCTTGGTTAAGAAAATCCTCATAAGCTACTCGCAAACCGTCGCGCAGAGGCGTTTTCGCTCGCCAGCCTCGCCAGACGACGCATGATCACGGAGCCGGCCAAGCCGGTAGACCCGTAACGTGTGGCCTACTCACGCTAGTTGTTGTGCTTGATTTCACCGCGCAGCGCTTTGCGGTCTTCTTCCACCATCTCCTGCACCAGCGCGTCAAAACCTATTCGGTGCCGCCAGCCAAGTTTGGCACGCGCTTTCGATGCATCACCGACCAGAACATCCACCTCGGTGGGCCGGAAATAGCGAGGATCTACCTTGATTAACTCCTTGCCGTTCGCCTCATCGATTCCGGTTTCACGCTTTCCTTCGCCCCGCCAATGAATGCGGCGACCAATCACCGCAAATGCCCGTTCAACGAAGTCGCGCACTGTATGGCCCTCGCCGGTAGCCAGCACATAGTCATCTGGCTGTGGCTGCTGCAACATCATCCACATGCCCTCGACGTAATCGCGCGCATGGCCCCAGTCGCGGCGGGCATTGAGGTTGCCTATGAAAAGCCGCTCTTGCAGACCGGCTTCGATTGCGGCGACAGCCCGGGATATCTTGCGTGTGACGAACGTTTCGCCCCGGATTGGACTTTCGTGGTTAAATAGAATTCCGTTTGATGCATGAATCCCATAAGCCTCGCGATAATTTACGGTGATCCAATAGGCATAAAGCTTGGCGGCACCATAAGGGCTGCGCGGGGCAAACGGTGTCGTTTCGCTTTGCGTGCTATGCGACGTGTGGCCGTAAAGCTCTGAAGTCGAGGCCTGATAGAAGCAAACACGCTTCTCAAGTTTTAATATTCTGATCGCCTCCAACAGGCGCAGCGTCCCCAGCGCATCAGCGTTGGCCGTGTATTCCGGCGTCTCAAAACTCACCTGGACATGGCTTTGCGCGGCAAGATTGTAGATTTCTGTCGGTTGCGATTCCTGGATCAGTCGAATCAGATTGGTTGCGTCGGTCATGTCTCCGTAGTGCAGGAAGAATTTGACGTTATCCAAGTGAGGATCGACATACAGGTGGTCCACACGTTGGGTATTCAGGGACGACGACCGTCGCTTGACACCGTGAACGACATATCCTTTTTTGAGCAATAGCTCGGCCAAATAGGCGCCATCTTGCCCGGTTGTGCCGGTAATCAGTGCGACTTTGTCCCCCATGGATAAGCGCTTTATCTGTTGCCTGACGCTTTACGTTACGCGCGCTGATAAGCGCGGTACCATTCAATAAATTTGGCAATGCCCTCGGCAATCGGAGTGGATGGCCGAAAATTGACGTCGCGCATCAGATCATCGACGTTGGCGTAGGTTGCCGGCACATCGCCAGGCTGCATGGGCAGCAGTTCGCGTTTGGCTTTTTTGCCTGTGGCTTCTTCAAGAAGACGTACGACTTCAAGAAGCTCAACTGGCTTGTTGTTGCCGATGTTGTAGACGCGCCAGGGTGCGCTGCTCGAACCGGGATCTGGCCGCGCACCGGAAAAATCTGCGTTTCCTGCGGGAGGCCGATCAACAAGACGCACGACTGATTCCGCCACGTCGTCAATGTAGGTAAAATCGCGTTGCATATTTCCGTTGTTGAATAGCTTGATGGGCTCGCCGGCAATGATCGCTTTCGCGAAGATCCACATCGCCATGTCCGGGCGTCCCCAAGGCCCGTAGACGGTAAAGAACCTCAAACCGGTCGTCGGAAGGCCGAATAAATGCGCATAAGCGTGCGACATTAGTTCGTTCGCCTTCTTCGACGCCCCATACAGACTTAACGGATGATCGACGTTGTCGTGCACGGAGAACGGCATAGTCGTATTGGAGCCATATACCGACGAAGACGACGCATAGAGCAAATGGCGGCAGCCGTTGTGGCGGCATCCTTCCAGAATTGTCGCGAAGCCGGTGAGATTGGCGTCGACATATGCAAAAGGATCGATCAGCGAGTAGCGAACGCCCGCTTGTGCTGCAAGGTGAACGACGTAAGAAAAGCGCTGCTCCTTGAACAAGTCGGCCATGCCTTCGCGATTGGCAATATCCAACTTGACGAAGCGTAGCCGATTGGATTTGGCGAGCTCGGCCCGCCGTGCCTCTTTCAGAGACGGATCATAGTAGCTATTCATATTGTCCAGACCGACAACGTCATGGCCGTCGCGCAAAAGACGCTTGGCGACGTGAAACCCGATAAAGCCGGCAGCTCCCGTTACAAGAATTGGGGCATCAGCCACTGTTTTGGCTCCGCGTCTCGCGTTGCGTTGTCAGAGCCGCCACAATTCGATTCCTTGGGGTTTTTTCGTACGATCGAGCTTGGCTTTCACATCTAGCACAATACCCTGTTGATCCTTCAGCAACTTGCGGACCAGCGACCAACCACCGCCTACGTAATCTTTGTGGGCAACCGCAAGGATAACTGCATCGGCCGGGCGTAACGCCTCGATCGGCGTCAACCTTAGTCCGTACTCGTCGGCGGTTTCTTCGGCCGAGGCAATCGGATCGGAAACTTGCACGCTGATCCCCACACGCTCAAGTTCGTGGCAGATATCGATCACTTTCGAGTTTCGAATGTCCGGAACGTCCTCCTTGAACGTCATGCCAAGGATCGTCACCGTCGGATTTGGGCGGCCACTCTGCAACAAAGCACGCATACACTCGCGCGCAACGCGTTCGCCCATGCGGTCGTTGATACGGCGGCCAGCGAGAATGATCTCCGGGTGATAGCCTGCCTTTTCCGCGCGAAATGTCAGGTAGTACGGGTCGACACCGATGCAGTGGCCGCCGACGAGGCCGGGCTGGAAATTCAGGAAATTCCATTTCGTCGACGCGGCAGCAAGCACGTCGCCTGTGTCGATACCGAGCTGATGAAAAATAGCGGATAGTTCGTTCATGAAGGCGATATTGAGATCACGCTGCGTATTTTCGATAACTTTGGCCGCCTCGGCGACTTTGATCGATGGAGCGCGGTGGATCCCCGCGTTCACCACCGAGCCATAGACATCGGCGACGATATCGAGCGTGTGCGCGTCTTGGGCGGATACCACTTTGGTGATTGTCTCGAAGCGGTGCTGCTGATCGCCCGGATTGATCCGCTCGGGCGAATAGCCGATGGTGAAATCGCGCCCGCCCGAAAGACCGGAGTTTTTTTCGAGCACCGGAAGGCACTCTTCCTCGATCGCTCCCGGATATACTGTCGACTCGTAGACGACGATGTCCCCGCGTTTCAGCACTTTTCCAACCGTGTCGGACGCCGACAGGATTGCACCGAGGTCCGGCCTGCGCGCGCCGTCGATCGGCGTCGGTACGGTGACGATGTAAAAATCCGCCTCTGCGAGCCGCGACGCTTCATTTTCGAAATGCAAGCTCGGCTGGTTGAGATCGGCTGGCGCGACTTCCCGTGTACGGTCCTGTCCCGAGCGCAATTCATGGACGCGCTTGCGATCGATATCGAAACCGATGACCGGCGTGCCCGAGCGCGCAAAGGCAACAGCAACCGGCAGCCCGACATAGCCCAGGCCGATAACCGCAATTTTTCGTGTGTGGGTCAATTTATTCCTGCCTGCAAATTCATTTCCGGTTCGCTCAATTCTGCTGGGCGCTGATGCGGCGGATCAATCAACCGCGCTACCGGCAGCTCAGCATTGGCTACGATGCCGAGATAGAGATTGAGATAGCGGCGAACGCAAGCCTCCAGTGTGAACAGGCGTTCGACCCGCGCTCGCGCTGCTTTCCCCATACGCGCACGCAACTCAATATCCTCGTACAGAGTGGCGATCGCCGTTCCGAGAGCCTCAGCGTCTGCGGCCGGGACAAGGCAACCGCTCTCCCCGTCGGCCACCGCATCACTGTTGCCTCCCACTCGCGTGGCAATGACTGGCAGTCCGTGCGCCATCTTCTCAAGCAAGCTATTGGAAAAGCCTTCTTGGTGGGACGGAAGCACCCCCAAGTCTGCCGCAACTAGCATGGTTTGCGGATCGGCACATTCGCCCAGCCAGAGCATATTAGCGCCTATGCCAAGCGCCCCGGCCTGCTGCCGCAGCTGGACCCCGATTCCCTCGTCGCGGCCGCTCAACATCAGCCGCCACGGAGTGGATAGTCGCTCGCGCACGGTGCCGAGCGCTGCAAGCAGGTCGGCGTGGCCCTTATACGGGATAAGATTGGCGACAACCACGATAACAAATGCATCCTCCGGGATACCAAGCTCGCGCCGGCGGGTCGCGCGCGTGTGGCGGCCGGGCATTGGCGGCAATTCAATGCCGTTATGGATGACGCCGACTTTTTCGGGATGGCCGCATTCCTGAACAAGTTGGGCCGCCACTGCATTGGAATTTCCGATGAGCGCATTCGTGAACCGATGCAGGTACCGCTCGAGATGCCGCAGCGCGGGGTGGTTTTGCTGATAGTCCGCAAGCGACCGGCGGCTCATGATCTTGATCATTCCGCCAATGCCCGCGGCCGCGACTGACCCAACGAGATAAGGCTCGGGGAGAAAGAAGTGCAAAATGTCAGGCCTGAGATTTCGGATCTCATGCCGGAGCGCGCGTGCAGCCCGCAAACTACGCAAGGAAGGCAAGCCGCGCATTTGCGCACCGAGCAGCGGCACCCCGGCCGCAATCAGTTCGTCCTCAAAACGGCCCCCGCGCGCGATCGTGAATATAGAAACATCAAGGCCGGCGCGACGTAGTTGCGGCAGGATCCGCGCCAGATGGACTTCCGCGCCCCCGGTGTCGAGTCGGGGCGCAACGAATAAAACACGCGGTCCCACCGTTCAGGCGGTCCCGGCGGCGGCCACGCGTGCCACGCCACTGGCGTGCCGCAGCGCCTCATCTTTCCAACGGCGGCGCCAGGCTTCGAACATCAGTATGGTCCAAAGCGCGTAGGCCCAATTGCGACCGCCGTCGACATGATCCGACCAGAGTTGCCGTACGGCATGGATATCGAGAAAGCCGCCGCCAAGTTGCTGTGGATCGAGCAAGTCCTCTGCCCACTCCCGCAACGGCCCACGCAGCCATGCCGCCAATGGAACGCCAAATCCCATCTTTGGCCGCTCGACAAGCCCGCGCGGAACGTACCGGTCGAGGACCCGGCGCAACAGCCACTTGGTTTCGCCGTCGCGAACGCGGAGATGCTTCGGCAGTCTCCAGGCGAACTCGACCACGCGGTGATCCAGCAAGGGCGGACGCACCTCGAGCGAGACCGCCATCGATGCTCGGTCAACCTTCTGCAAGATGTCGTCGGGCAGATAGGTCGTGGCATCGAAAAGCTGCATGCGTTCGAGCGCATGATTCTGCGTAGACGGACCGCTCCACCGCAGCCCTATGGGGTGTTCGCCATGCCCACGAGTCAGTGCTGCGGGATCCGGACATTGGCTGACCAAACGCAGATAGATGGCGTCCCCCTCCAGCAGCATGATCTCGGCCAGTTTTTTGAGTTTGTCCGCCGGTTGCGCCGGACGAAGTTTGCGAGGCGCAAATTTCGCCAGCGCATCCGCTGCCGCGGGTGGAATCGCGTTCAGCAGCGCCGCCGCCGATTGCCGCAATGGCATAGGCAGACGAGTGAGCCGGGCCAACGGACCATCCGCGAGAGCGTAGCGGTTGTAGCCGCCAAAAAGCTCATCTCCGCCATCGCCGGTCAAGGCCACGGTCACCCGCGCGCGCGTCAACCTGGAGATCGCGTGAGTCGGTATCTGCGACGAGTCCGCGAATGGCTCGTCATACATCTCCGCAAGTTGCGGCACGATCCGCAGCGCATCAGGAGCCGTTACCGTCAGCTCCTCGTGAATAGTGCCGAGGTGTTGCGCGACCGCTTTGGCGTGAGTTGACTCGTCATAACCAAAATCAGGAAATCCAATTGAAAAGGTCCTGACCGGTCCCTTCGCTGCGTGGACCATGAGAGCGACGACCGTCGATGAATCGATGCCGCCGGAAAGGAAGGCGCCGAGCGGCACATCGGAAATCATTTGTGCCGAGACAGCACGGGACAAAAGAGCATCCAGCGCCGACACGGCATCATCGTCTGATCCGTTCAAGGGGTCGGCCAAGCCGGCCGCCGCAATATTGAGCAGTGACCAGTACTGTCTGCGCGCAACGTGGCCCTTGGCGTCTATCGAGACAACTTCGCCAGGTTTGAGCTTTTCCACGCCACAGAAAATCGAGAACGGGGTGGGTACGTAACCAAAGCGGAGAAAGCTTGCGACGGACGACGCATCGATATCGGGGTCGATTCCCGCCGCGATAAGAGCCTTGAGCTCGGACGCAAAATGAACGCTATGTTCGGCAGCGGCAAAAAAGAGCGGCTTGATGCCGAGCCTGTCGCGAATGAGATGCAAAGTGCGGGTGTGCCGATCCCAAAGCGCGATGGCGAACATGCCGTTCATTTCGCCGAGCGTGCGATCCAGGCCGCGGCGGGCGATCGATTCCAGGATCACCTCGGTATCGGAAGTTCCCCGGAACGATACATCCTTGAGCTCGGGTGAGGCCGCAATCTCGGCCGCATTGTAGACCTCACCATTGTAGGAAATGATCCAGCGCCCATCGGCGGAGATCATCGGTTGCGCACCGGTCGGCGTCAGGTCGATGATGGCAAGACGCCTGTGCGCCAGAGCAACGCCCGCTTGCGCATCGCTCCACGTGCCCGAACCGTCGGGCCCGCGATAGGCGACGGCGTCGGCCATGGCCTTGGCGCGGCGATCAAGATCGCTCGCGTTGGCGAAATCGATCAGTCCAGCAATGCCGCACATATTGTCGAAGCTGTCACGATTGTGGGCCTTAGGGGGTCGATCAGTAGGCCATGCCGTAGTGCGACCTGATCCATTCGCGGTAAGCCCCGGTCTGTATGGCGCGCCACCATGCCTCGTTCGCCAGGTACCAATCGACTGTCCGCGAAATGCCCTCCCCCAGCGGCGTTTGAGCGTGAAAGCCAAAATCATCGCTCATTTTGTCCGCGCACATCGCATAGCGCCGATCGTGGCCAGGCCGATCCTTAACGAAGGTCATCAGCGCGCGGCAGCGGCTTCCCTGCGCTGCGGGACAGTCAGGAAATCGCCCGGAGAGATTCTTATCAGCGGCAAACCGTCGGTCGATTTCGTCGCACAGGAGTCCAACCAACTCTATGTTCGACTTCTCCTGGCCTCCGCCGACATTGTAGGTCTCGCCGAGCTTTCCCTTGTCCAGAACAAGTGCAATTGCGGCGCAGTGATCTTCGACATAGAGCCAGTCGCGCACATTCAACCCGTCGCCATAGATCGGCAGGGGTTGCCCCGCCAGCGAATTCACCACCATCAGCGGAATGAGTTTTTCCGGAAACTGATATGGGCCGTAATTGTTCGAGCAATTGGTGATTGTCGTCGGTAAGTCGAACGTGTGTGCGTAGGAACGCACTAGAAAATCGCTTGCGGCCTTGCTGGCCGCATAAGGCGAGCGAGGATCATAACGCGTCGTTTCGGTGAACGGCGCATCGTCCGGCCCCAGCGATCCATAGACTTCATCGGTAGATATATGGTGGAACCGTTTTCCGCTGGTGCGATTCTTCCAGGCCGCGAGTGCCGCATCGAGAAGGTTATGCGTCCCCTGAACGTTGGTGCGGATAAAAGGCGTGGAAGACTTGATCGACCGATCGACATGACTTTCCGCCGCGAAATGGACGACCGCGTCGATCTTGTGCCGGTCAAAGAGTGCACCGACCAGGTCGGCATCGCAGATATCGCCATGGACAAAATGAAATAACTTGTCTCCGCTAAATGCATTGAGAGTGGCGCGGCTTCCCGCATAGGTCAGCGCATCGAGCACGATGATGCGGTCTTCCGGCCGCAACCGCCGCCAATGCATCACAAAATTTGAGCCGATGAAGCCGGCGCCGCCAGTCACGAGAACATTTGCCAAGATGAATTGCCTATACGTGATTGGCGGCGCGCAGTTGCGAGATTGTGCCGGCAATGCCGCGCCTTAGATCGCCCGCAAACGTAAATCCTTTGTCGACGAAGCGTTTCGACGATACTTCGTATGACAGTTGATTCATGATTGGACTGTCGACCAAGGAAAGCTCTGTTGCCGGCACAATTTCACATATCGCTTGCACAATGTCCCGAACCGTCGCATTGAGCGTAAGCACATTGTAAATTTTTCCGTCAAAAATACCGCGTTCTACGATGAAGCAGATCGCGCGTACCGCGTCGGTGAGATCCAGATACGGCCGCTTCTGATCGTAAGCGGTGCGCCAGACACTGAGAGGCTGGCGCATGACAGCTTGCCAGCAGAATTTGTTGACGGCCGTGTGAAAGCGCATGCCCGGTGACGGACCGAAAATCGTACCAAACCGGCAAACGATTGCGTTCAAGCCCTGGTTTGCCAGGCCGCGAACAAGATTCTCTTCTTTCAGCTTCGTTTCCGCATAAGGGCTCTGAGGCTTCAGCTCTTCCGGCGCGCAATCTTCGCCGACTACTTTTTCCTGCGTGCCATAGACGCTCGTCGACGAGAGGTGAATCAGGCGAGAGCCAGACTCGATGCATGCGGCGGCAATTTTTTCCGTTGCCTTGTAGTTATTGGCTTCAACCGCCGCAGCGTTACCGACGCTGCCTGCCGCATCCGTCGTCGCGGCGAGATGCACCACACAATGGGCATTCTCAAGCAACGGGCGCAAGTCGGCGGTTCGTACATCTGCTTCGACGAAGCGATAGTGCGCGTTCGTCGTTAGATTAAACAATGAGGCGTAACGCTGCGTGACAAGGTTGTCCAACATCACGACTTGTGCGCCTGGAAAGCTCTCCGGCATCGAACGGATGAGCGACGACCCGATGTGACCGAGCGCGCCTGTCACCACAATTTTCATGGCCGAGCCGCCTTTCGATAGGCGGAAAACTCGCCGTAGTCTCGAATATAGTCCTGCTCCTCATAATGCCGGTCACAGAGGACCACGAGAACAGAATTCTTCTCGCGAAATATCACGGTGCACCAGATTGAGGGCGGCACAAGCAGCGCGGTATCACCTTGATCAAGCTTGAACGTGCGCTGATTGCTGCCATCGTCGCAAATGACATCGATCGCGCCATGCACACATAGCATCAGCTGTGAGCACAATCTGTGCGCATGCTGCCCGCGCTCGGCGCCCGCGGGCGCTCGAAGCGTGAACATCCGGGCGATAGCGAATGGAACGCCCGTCGCCGTTTCCGCTACCACGACTTCACCATCCGGGCGCCGGTAGCAGGGCAGATTGACGAAACGGGCCTCGTCCAGTTGCGAAAGGGTCATCTGGCTATCGGTGAAATCACAACTGGTGCGCGGGCCGTTCGGATCTCGTTCGCGTTGCGGCGAAGAACCCTTCGATACCTTGTTCCAGGCTGATCCTTGGCTGCCAGCCAGTGAGCCGCCGGAATAGAGACGAATTGCCGATGAAATTTCGGCGCTCAATGGGATGTAGATCGGGCGGTTCAGCGACCCTCTGGATCTCAATACGGCGCCCGGTCGCAGCGAAAGCTTGTTCGGCAATCAACCGGTAGGCTTCGGCCAACGTGTGGCCCTGTCCAGTGCTGATGACGTAGTGATTGCCACCGCCAACCTCGTCCCGTTCCACAGCAGCGGTGAACGCATCAACGACATCATCGACATGGATGAAATCCCGAATGTAGTCGCCCTTGCCGAACAAGGTCAGCACCTCGCCCGCAGCCGCACGCTGCAACATGATATTGAGAATACCGCGATTGGCGTTTGCTGATGCGCCGCCAAGCCCATACACATTCGACAGCCGCAAGCTGCAGGCCGACAGGTGGCCTTGCATCGTTGCCTCGCGTAAAATCATTTCGCTGGCCAATTTGTGTCGATCGTAAACAGAACAAGCGTGGTCAAGTGTCCGTTCGTCGACCGGATTGTCGTGGGTTGTGCCCACAATCGTCACGGTGCTGGCAAATACGACTTTTGGAGCAAAACTTGCCTTCGCCGCGGCGCGCACCAGTGCCCGGATCGGCTGCACGTTGATCACGTCATCGCCGTCAGGATCCACCTCTGCGGCCCGCAAATCCGTGCGCGAGGACAGGTGGATGATAGCGTCGGCGCCGTGCATCAACGACAACCAGGCGTTTTCGTCTCCCAGATCGGCCTCGAGCGATTCTATGCGCAAATCTGTGGCGATCCGGCCTTTCTTGAGGGGCCGCGACACCAGTCGCAACGCGTGCCCTCTGTCGGAAAGGCGTCGGGCAAGCACTGAGGCGATGTATCCGCGTGCTCCAGTCACGACGACGAGGCGTCGGTTTGAGGACCGCGCACTCATGACCGGTAGAGCGCGTGGTGAAAATAAGGAAAGAGCTCGGCCGGCTTGTCCGCGACGAGCTTCCAACGTGCGCCTGGGCGATAAGCTTCGATGTATTTCCGCCTCGCATTTGCGAGCGCCCGATCATCAAAAATGTCGATGACGTCGCGGCAATAGCCCAGAGAAAAGACATCATGTAACTCGGCAGGATTTTTGACATCGACTCCGATGGCGCTCGGTTCATATTTCGCAACGGCATTCTTTACGTAAAAGAAGTGGCATCCGCTGACGACTCCAGCCATGTATGAGTCGATCGTAGCTGGAGGCATTTCTTGAAAACTGTCTATGTTGATGCCGAGATCTCTCTCCATGCCTCTCCAAGCGCCTCGATTGGTGGCATCGATAAATTCAATCTTTGCGAAGTGCTCGGGCACCACAAGCTGCAGCACCCGGCGGCTGAGTGCGAGAATGTTCGGTAAATCTATAATTGTGTAGCGCTCGATTCTTTTTTCCAGAGCTAGGAGCGCATGACATGTTCGGCCGAATCCGGCACCAATTTCGACGACCGAACGGATGGCACCCATATCGGTGCACGATTCCATGAACGTGTATTCCTGAACGGCGAGCAAGTAGTCGAGGTTGATCGAACAGTCCTGCACCTTGACGGATATTGGCCCGCCGACATTCACGTTTCCCAAGGCCCGGTAGCGGGAAAAGAATGCGCTCGATTGCTGCTCGGCAGACGCAAACAGCAGAAACTTGAAATAGCGCATTGTCTTATCGAAAGGATCCCAAGCTCCAAGGCGCCTATTGGCGCCGCCTGGCTTCCGGAATTCGGCGACGAACGAATCATCGATGTGAGCGAACAAGCCTTCCGACAGGCTTTGCCACAGTTGCGATGTTTCAGCCATGGTCAAACGCTTGTCGAATTTCGATTGAAGCGGAACAAGAGGTGCGAGCTGAAATTGATTCGCAGCTCGGCAGGGAAATTTGCCATCGGCAGCGGTCCGTATTTTCCCAGGATCTTCGCGTCGCAATCCATACGCAGCATCAGAGAATAGCCATGTCCTGCGACGGCTTTCTCCAAATCGTCACGGTTGAGGAACCAATGGGGGATACGGTTCTCATAGTAGTTCTGTAACGTTACGTAGCTGGGAAACTCGCCTACAAAGGCATCCGCCAAGACGAAATAGGGTGCCCTGTAGCGAGCCAGCTGTCCGACCAGGCCGCGCCAATCTTCGAGATACTGAAGCGCGCTCGCCGAATAAACGACATCAAATTCGGTTTCGGGCGGACACTCGCGCGCAAAGTTTATACCCTCGTACTCGTTGAACAGCTTGCTCCCTCTGGAGCAAATGCCCTCCGTCTCGACGACGCAATAATCGATTTGCCCGGCAGCGCCCGGTAGAGCCCTCAACACCATTATGTATCCGGCACCGAGGCCGCCGCCAAAATCAAGGATTCTGACACGTTTCTTCTGCTGCAGCACCATTGCGCAGATCATCGGAAGCAGTGCATTCCGCTGTCGAAGAGAGTAATCGAGCGGCTTGTCTGACGTGAGCGACAGCAATGCTTGGCGCGCCGACTGCAGACTTCGCTCGTGCCAAGTCTCACCCGCGAAACCCGGCCCCGCGGCCGGCGCGTCGGAGAATGCGGCGTAGATGCCTTCCCAAACATTGAAATCCGCGCCGAGCGTCATCGGACCACGACTACTTCAGCCGGCCGCCACATGCGGAAGGCCATCGTTCGGGATGTCACGCAGGAGCGGGTAAGAGCCGTCACGGGTGGACAAAATCGGCCGATCGATTGGCCATTTTATCCCGATATCGCGATCGTTCCAAAAGAGACCGGCTTCGTCGGTGTGATCATAGGTGCGACTAACTTTATAGTGGAGGTCTGCAAAGTCGCTCAGGACGCAGAAGCCATGCGCAAACCCAGGCGCCATGTAGATCTGTCGAGGCCCTTCATCACTTAACTCCACGCCGCTCCAACGGCCAAACGTCGGAGAACTCCGGCGCAGATCGACCACGACATCGAATATCCGCCCATGCATCACTGTCACAAGCTGGGCCTGCGGGCGCTTCACCTGGAAATGCAGGCCCCTCAGCACTCCTTTGAGCGAACGGGAATGATTATCCTGAACGAAATCATCGCGAATTCCGTGGGCGCGATAACGCTCCGACTGGAAGCTTTCGAGGAAAAAACCTCGCGCATCCACAAAACATTGCGGTTCGATGACGAAGACGCCCGGAAATTCCGTTGATTCGACGCGCATCAGCGTCCTTACCATGCTCAGGCGACCGCAGATCCGCGCGCGCCAAATTCAACGGTGAAAGGTTGGATGAAGCGACTGAAGGCTGGCCCCGTCAGCACATCCTCGATTGCCTCAAGCTCCTTCCGGAATGCCTCCCGATAGCCTTCCGACGCGCTGTCCTTCGCGAGTTGCAGGAAAAGTGCGGCCCGCTCACGTCCGACAAAGGCACGGCGGCGTTTTTTAAGCCAGGTAACCAGTCCGGGGGTCCGGTCACGCAATATTTGCTTGAGCCCCTGCACTTCCCCAAAATTGACGCGCAGAAATTCCCGCAGCCATTCTTCGCAAATGTTCCGCAACATCTCGGCAACAGCCTTTTGATCGACATCGTCGGCTGCCGCCGCAAGCGCGGAAATTCGGTTTATCATGGCGTCGAAGTCGTCGGTAAAACGACTGCGCAGCAAGTGGTGGACCCAGTCCTTGCTGTAAGCCGATCTCAGTGACGTATTGTACTGGCGAAGATATGCGATTGTTGTTCGATCGGAGCGCGTTTTTCCCAATGTCAGCGTCCGCATTGCGCAGAAGAATTCAAATAGCTGCAGATCGCTGAAGTCTACCTCGACGACTTCACGCCAGATCGTAACAAGTGCGTCAGCGCGAAACACTGCATAATAACTCCACCAGTTACGTGAGCCTTGGCGCAGCCGTTCGACAACAGACGTCGAAGAAAATTCCCGCGAGCGATCGTGAACCGTGTAGCGATAACTGAACTTGTTGAACGGACCGACGAGGCCGTGATTCAAATCGCCCAGGCCTGAATAGACCGAAAAACCTGCCAATCCGCCGCCACAACACACGTAGTCCGGATTTGTTTCGAGGAAATCCAGGCTCCGCTCAAGTCCGGTAAACGCCAGGAAGTCATCATTATCGACCACCATTGTGTAGGGCGTGCGCACGCGTTGCGCTGCATCCAGCAACTTGCGGTAAAAGTGAGAGAAATCAACATCGTTCGGATAGCGGATGTACTCGATATCGAGGCGCGGAAAGACCTCTCTCGAATTCTCCAGAAGTTCCGCAAGCCGAGGTTCGACTTGGCCGTCCGCAATCAGAAAGCGATAGGGCAATCGTGCTTTTTCCGCGTGCCAAAGGAAGCGCAGAGTGAAGAGTGGTCGCCCCTTGAGCGGCAACAGGATTGTCAGACGGGGGGATGCAGTTGTCATAGGCGCGATATTCCGCTGGACAGAGCGCGGATCACCTGCCCGACGTCGTCGTCAGTGAGCTCCGGAAAAATGGGCAGGCTTAAGACCCGTCCCGCAAGCCATTCCGTCACTGGCAGTCCGTCCTTGGAAATTATGGCGCGCTCGCCGTAGCCCTTCTGCCGATGCACCGGCACGGGGTAATGAACGCCAACATTAATTCCTTCCCGGGTGAGATGGTGCAGCAGCTTGTCTCTCGCATCAGAGACGACGACGTAGAGGTGGTACGCGTGACCCGTTCCTGCGCGTGGTATAGGCAGCCCCAGCGGAAGCTTCGCCAGCGCCTCGGAGTACATGCGCGCGATTGCTGCCCGTCTCGCATTATCGGCATCAAGATGCGGCAGCTTCACGCGAAGGATCGCCGCCTGCAAAGAATCAAGCCGGGAGTTCAGACCCGCCTCCTGTGTTTCCCGGGAGTCATTCCACCCGTACTGACGGAGACGGCAGAGCCGCGCAGCGAGCTCGTTATCAGCCGTCGTCACCATGCCGCCGTCCCCGATCGCGCCAAGATTCTTGGTCGGGTAGAAGCTGAAGCACCCAAGATCAGCGAGGCCGCCTACTTTTCGGCCTCGATAGTGCGCGCCAACGGCCTGCGCGCAATCCTCAATAATTTTGAGTCTGTGCCGTCGCGCAATTTCGCAAATGACATCCATACTGGCGGGCTGACCGTAGAGATGAACGACTATGATGGCTTTCGTTTTTTTCGTGATCGCCTGCTCTAGGCGTGATGGATCAATTGTGTAAGAGACGCGATCGACATCGACGAGAACCGGCGTTGCCCCGACTGCGATCGGAGCGGCAACTGTCGCGACTGCCGTGTGTGAGACAGTCAAAACCTCATCGCCCGGCCCAATGCTGAGCGCCCTGAGCGCAAGAATTAACGCGTCCGTGCCGCTTCCGACGCCGACGGCATTCGCCACTCCGCAATACGCCGCAAATTCCTGCTCAAAGGCCGCAACCTCCTCGCCAAGAATGTAGGTTCCGCTGTCGAATACACGCGCTACTGCCGCGTCAATCGCGCCGCGGCGCAAGCGGACCTGCGCAAGAGGAGACGCCCAGGGAATCACGAGACTGTCTTTACCTCAGGCACGTAGACCAGCCAGCGCCCTCCGGCCGCCACGAAAGCCCTCTCCTTTTCACGGATTTCATCGGCGTGATTCCACGCAAACAACAACGCGTAATCTGGATAGGCGCGCACGAATTCCTCGTAGGACCGCACCGGAATATGCGCGCCGGGCGACAGCTTGCCTTGCTTGATCGGCGTCGTATCCGAGAAGAATTCGACGTGCGCCGACGTGATCCCGCAATAATTGGTGACGGTCGTGCTCTTCGAAGTCGCGCCATAGCCGACGACGCGCTTGCCCTGTTTGCGTAGATCATTGAGCAGCTGCATCAGCCGCGCGCGTGAGGTTTCACAGTTTGTCTTGAACCGCGTGTAGGTTTCCGCGCGCTCGAGACCCTGGGCGCGTTCTTTCGCAAGCTGCTCGCCGACTCGAGCCGCCACCGCGCGGCTCCCCTTCGGGGCAAGCGTATACCGCATCGATCCGCCATGCGTAATCTGTGTTGCTACGTCGACCAGCTCCAGCCCGTGGGGCGCGAACGCCCGCGCTACCGATAACGCTGAAAAGATGAAGACGTGCTCGTCGTAGATCTGGTCGTAAGACGTCTTTGCAATCATGTCCCCAAGGTAGGGATCTTCAAAAACGAAGATGCCATCAGGCTTGAGCAGGAGCGATATGCCTTCCGCGACGCTGGGCAGATCCGGGATATGACACATCACATTCGCCGCCATGATCGCGTCGGCAGGTCCGTGCTCGGCCGCAATATCTTCCGCCAGCTTGCGGTTGAAGAAGGCACTGATCGTGTTGACCCCCCGGCCGCGGGCTACGTCTGCGACATTCTTCGAGGGTTCTACCCCGAGATGGCGAATGCCGCGCGCATGGAAGTGACGCAGCATGATGCCATCATTGCTTCCGAGCTCCACCACGAACGCGTCGGAACGTCCGGCGAGTAACCCGCCGATGATCGAATTCGCGAACGTCTCGAAATGCGCCTGCATGTGACGCGACGTGCTCGAGTAGAACGCATAGTTGCCATGGAACATTTTGTCGGGCGGCGGCTGCTCCACGATCTGGAACATGTTGCATGCCGCGCAGAAGGCCGGTGCCAAATCGAAGAAATATTCGTTTGGAATTTCTTCGACGTTGAGGAAACCATTGGCGATCGGCATGCGGCCGAAGCTCATGAAGGCGGTGATCGGCGCATCGCAGATCCGGCATCGACCCGAAAGGTGAAGATTGCTGTTCGACACGTTTCTATTGAAGGTTCAAAGGCTTAGACGTTCGCGGTCAACAGTCTGCGCAAATAGCCGCTGTAGTCGGGATTGGCGATCGATTGCGCCAGCCTCTTCAGCGCCGGCGCGTCAATGAAGTTCATCCGATAGGCGATCTCTTCCGGGCAGCCGATCTTGAGACCCTGGCGTTCCTCGATTGTGTAGATGAATTCCGAGGCTTGCAGCAGCGAATGATGCGTGCCGGTGTCAAACCAGGCGAAGCCGCGGCCAAGGCGCTCCACGCCCAAGGCGCGATCCTCGAGATAGACGCGATTGGCATCCGTGATTTCAAGCTCGCCGCGCGCGGAGGGCTTAAGCTTACGCGCAACGTCGACGATCGAGGCGTCGTAGAAATAGAGGCCGGTGACGGCCCAGTTGGATCTTGGCTCGGGCGGCTTTTCCTCGATGGTCACGGGCCTGTTGGCCTCATCGAATTCGAGTACGCCATAGCGACTGGGATTGCTGACCCAATGGCAAAACACCGTGGCGCCGCGCTCATGCGCGGTCGTGCGCTGCACCAGCTCGCCGAAGCCAGCACCGTAAAACACATTGTCGCCGAGGATCAGCGCGCACGGATGACCATCAATGAACTTTTCGCCGATGATGAAAGCCTTGGCGATGCCGTCGGGCTCCGGCTGCACCGCGTAGTCGATGCGGATACCCCATTGACTGCCGTCGCCGAGCAAGGCCCGGAAACGCGGGACCTCCGGATCGGAGGTGATGAGCAGGATGTCGCGGATCCCGGCCAGCATCAGCGTGGTCAAGGGATAATAGATCATCGGCTTGTCGTAGATCGGCAGGAGCTGCTTGGTGCTCACGATGGTCAGCGGCCATAGCCGCGTTCCGGCGCCGCCAGCGAGAATGATGCCTTTGCGTGTTGCTGTCATGAATTGAAGAGTCCGGCTCGTTTTCTTTCAGGTTTCAGACGGCCCGTGCCAGAGCCTCGTTGGCAACGCCGAGCTCGTTGCAGACCGCTTCGGCGATCGCGGGTGCACCTTCCTTGGTAAGCAGCCCTGGTACACGCGCCATCAGATAGGCGAGGAAGAAGCGATCGATCACCGCGTGCCGCTGTGTGTTCTTTTCGTATTCACGGTCGATCAGAATGCGGCGCAGCGTTTGCGCTAGCTCAGACCAAGATTTCGGTTTGTACACGGCCTCGGCGAAATCATAGTACACGTCGCCGAGTACAATGATCGGTTTGTCCATCGCCATCGCCTCGAGACCGACCGTGCTCGTGATGGTGATCACCGCTCCGCTCTGCTGCATGATCTCCTTCGCGCCCGCGTCGCAGAACCGGATGTTTGGGAAACCCTGCAGATGCCGGTATTGCCACACCGGCCGTGCGCCGCGGCCCCTTGGATGTTCCTTGATCACCAGCGTGTGGCCAAAGGGCAGCGCCTTCGCAATGTTTTCGATCACAGATACCTGGTTGGCAAAATAAAGTCCTCCAACCAGGGTCGTCTGCTCCGGTTGATACTGCATAGGAAAGAAAACGCACGGCTGCGGAATATCGAGCGACGTCGCTCCCAGCATGTGTTTGGATCGCCAGCGCCGCCAGATGCGCAGCACGTTGGCTCTGGTCTTCTCGGAGACGTCGATTTTGTAATATTCGATCTCTTTGCGTCTTGCCGCATTGTCGCGCAGGTACCGCCAAAGCCTTTTTACGTTCGGCGACAGCGCCGAAACCACGAACGGCCGTTTCATGATCGTCGTATAGGTCTGGGCCATGTTGAACTCTGATACGGCACGCTTGTAGGCCTCAACGCGTTGGCGCTCGGCGTCAGTCAGGCTGCGCCTTGAAAGCTTGGAATAGAGAGCTTCCATTCTGTCAGAGTGAAGGTATTCATCGCGACCAATGTACAAGCCCGGTTTGCCGTCTTCTCGAATCCACGCATTAGGCGATAGTGCGAGCGCTCGCACGCCGAAGCGCCGCGCCACCTGGTAGAAGACATGAATTATAAGCGTATCGGCTACACCCGCGACGACCGCGGAGAACTGCCCAGAACGGAATATGTCCTCGAAATACCGAACCGAATCGACGACAAGGGCTTCCACAAATTCCTGCGATTCCGGACTGTGGCCCGCTCCACCGAGAAGAAATGATGCGTCGACAATGTGACGCTCGGCAATTGCAATTGACCACCAATTTACCGACGGATAGTCACGCGCCAGACGCAGCGCCTCGGATTTGATGTCGATCCGGTCGCTCGCATCGCGAAATTCCTCGAAAGAACCAAGAACACGCACAGACGGCGCCATCTTACGGATAGTCTCGCCATCGACTTTGCGCAGGCAAGCAACGCTTACCGCCACCTGCCCGCTCCCGCGCTTCTGGATAGCGTCAGCCATAGCGGCATTGAATTCAGCCTCCGGCCGGCCACCTTGCGGGCAGAGGATCAGCAGTCGTGTCACCGTCTTCTCTTTCAATTGCCACCGAGACAATCTGCGGACGCTCGGCCCGACAGACGATGCCTCAGCCGTCGGCTCTCCGGCTGGGCATAGTGCGATCAGCGCCCGAATGCCATTTGATCCGCGGCAGGATTGCCGCGGTATTCACTCGGTCTCGCGCTTTCATAACCTTGGCGAACATGAAGTCCATGGTTGCATCATCGAGCAGATGCGGCTTTAGGCCAAGGTCGATGAGCTTTGTATGCTTGGCGTTGTAGTAATGCTCCTCCGCCTCGATGCGCGGATTCGGCAGATGGTTGATCTTGACAGTCACGCCGGCACGCGCGGCGGCTGCCCGGACCTTTTCTGCCAGCGTGTTGACAGAGAACTGCTCAGTGAACTGATTGAACACCCTGAACTCACCGGGCGCGGCTGGATTGTCGACCGCTAACGCTACGCATTGGATGGTGTCGCGGATATTGAGGAAGCCGCGGGTCTGGCCGCCCTTTCCGTAGACGGTCAGCGGCTCTCCGATTGCCGCCTGCACCAGAAAACGGTTCAGCACCGTGCCGAAAACATCGTCGTAGTGGAACGACGTGCGCAGTTCACTTTCAAATCTCGCTTGATCGGTCTCCAGCCCATAGACGACGCCCTGATTGAGGTCGGTCGCCCGCATCTTCCAGATCCGGCAGGCGAATTCGATGTTGGCGGAATCGTGGACCTTTGACAGGTGATAGAAACTGCCAGGGCGCTTGGGGAACAGTACTGTGTCGTTGCGCCCATTATGGGTGAGCGTCAACCAGCCCTCCTCGATGTCGATATTGGGCGTCCCATATTCACCCATGGTGCCGAGCTTCACCAGGTGGGCATCGGGGCAATGGCTTTCCATCGCGAACAGCAGGTTAAGCGTGCCAACGATGTTGTTCTGCTGGGTGTAGACAGCATTGTTGCGGCTCTGCATCGAATAGGGAGCCGATGGCTGTTCCGCGTAATGAACGATCGCGTCGGGGCGAAAATCACCGATGATCTTATAGAGGTGATGATGGTTGATCAGGTCGCACACGAAGACCTTGATGTCTCTGCCGCCTTGTTCTTTCCACGCACGGGCACGGCTGTGCAGCGGGATAATCGGCAGCAGCGGTTCGATCCCCTCTTCAAACTCCCATTGCCGCTTCGCGAAATTGTCGATAACCGCGACTTCGTCGCCACGGGCCGAAAAATACAGTGCGGTGGGCCACCCCAGATAACCGTCACCACCGAGAACAAGTACACGCATGCTGCTCTTTAACTCCGCTTCCTTGGTCACGACAAATGGTCCGTGGCAACGAGACCGGCTGCGATCATCGCTTCCGCCGTTGCGATATCAGATTTTTGGTCGAGGTCGAATGCGAATTGCGTTGCGATCGGCAGTGCGTAGCTTGGCTTTGCATAAAAGCCATGCCCGGACAATAACGCAGATGCCCGTGTCGCGATGAGATTACCGAACGCGAACAGTTTTGGCTTCTGCTGCTTGTTGCGCGCCTGTTCCCGTTGCGCTTCAAACGGAAAGGTAACCCGTCCGTCCTCCGCGACTGAGCGTTGGTTCCATGCGTGCAGGTTGTGCGGCACCGAGTAGACGTTGTGCACTGATTGCGCCAATGGGCGGCCATCCAGGAAACGGAGCAGATTTCTGATGTCCTGCGGCTGAGTGAAAGGACTCGTCGGCTGCAACAAGACGATGGTTTCGGGAAGCCGTTCACCGCCGAGCCGCGTCAAAAGATCCTGCGCGACATCGTCGACCTTGGCCTCGTCCGTCGCCAGCGCGTCCGGACGGCGGTCCACCTCAATGCCGAGCTCACGCGCCCGTTTGGCGATCTGTTCGCTGTCGGTCGAGCAGATGATGCGGGCCAGCACTCCGCTCGCCTTTGCTGCGCAGACCACATAGTCAAGCAGCGGGCGTCCGGCCAGCATTAAGAGATTCTTCAGTGGGATGCTTTTTGATCCACCGCGCGCGGGAATCATGGCCCAAGCCGCCATTGCAACAAAGTCCTCTGTCTCTTGTTTGGATTCTTGCCGGCGAGCGATCAACCGAATTCGTTCAGTCCCGTCAGCGCCGCCTGGCCGAAACGCAGATCCTTCTGGTTCTGCAGTTGCGCGCGCGAGCCGCTCACATGCAGCGGCTCGCGGAATAGTTTCCTGACATAGACCTTCGAGAGAATGCGGCTAAGCCCTGTCAACGATGTTCCGTAAATTGATGTGTAGTTGCGGACGCTCTTGGCCTGCTCTTCCGAATGCGAGAACCGGTAGGCGATCGGTTCATCGAGCCGGAATTCCAGCGGATCGTTACTTTCGGGAGAATCCGAGAAACCGGTCACATTATAGTGGAACTCGTGCTCCGGATCGGGACTCGTGTAGTCGAAGAGCCCCTGCATGCGCGCATGCCCGAAGGTCACGAGCTCGCGGCCTAGCTCGCGCGCCTCTTGCACTGCATGATTTCGATCCAGCAGCGCGTCCAGCGCACGCTGGGCGACATCCGCGATATCGTCGGCGTAGTCGAGGAGCGCCAATGCCCGGTATTTGAAAATCAAGTTCGCCCCGAACTCGCCTGCAATGAACTTCTTGATATTTTCGCGCTTGCGCGTGAAAGCGCGGAATTCGTTGCGATCAAGCCACAGTTCGGTTTCTGTCTCTTTCAGGAATTGTGAAACCAAAGCGTTGAAGCGCTGATTGTCGCGGTCCTTGAAAATAAAAGCCAACCAGTCATAGATCGATAGATTGAGCATCTTGATAAAGCGCAGGACCTCTTTCAGCACACCATCGTTGTAGAAGAGGTTGATCACCAGATGCATCCTGCGGCACTGTAGATACTGCTCGAACGACAACGTGTCGTTCGCGATGCAGATGCACTCGATCTCGCAGGCATTGATTTCTTGGCCAAACAAATCGTAGTGCCCGTAGCATCGCGGGATGGCACGATATCGGGTCACCATCTTCCATTTCTCGACGCTTTCGTCCGACGCGAGGTCCGTGCCGGGCAACAACATCAGCTGATACAGACAGACAATATTGAAGCCCGCTTCAACGATGATGCGGGTTGTTCGCAAATGTCCCTCAAAGGTGTCACCCGGCAACCCAAGAATAATCTCGGAATATGAGTTCGCGCCGACTTTCGATGCGCCGAGTGCCAACTCCATGATTTGCTGCGCGTCGATATTCGCGCGCTTGATGTTCTTGAGAACAACGTCGTCCAGGCTCTGCACCGAGCCTGACAACCGCAATGCCCCGTTGATGACGCTTGCCGCCTCGAGGACGCGCTCTTTGTGGTTCTTGCCGGTCGCAACGTTGATGTACTCAGGATAGGAATAGTTCCGCTGTTTCTCGGCGATCATCTGGCAAGTCAGCAGGTCCTCTTTGTACATGCCGAAATTTGAATCGGCGATGTGAAGGTCGCCGCGGCCACCCTTTTGATCACGCAGCCTCGCCATCCGGCTAGCGATATATTCGAGCTCCGCTTCCAGTTTTTCCAAGCTCTTCGTCTTCGCGACTTTATTATAGTAGTCGACACCTTCGACGCAGAAGGTGCACTTAAACGGACAGCCACGATTGGTCTGGATGATCGGCAGCATCACACCGTCGAAGAACCGATCAAGCTTTCCGCCCAGATATGGCGATGGGATTTCCGACATGTCGCGGATCCGCGCGGTCGTCGGCGCAGCGACGAACCGGCCGTCGCTCGTCAAACGATGCACGGAGCATATATCGAGGGGTACCTTCTCAACCGCGAAGTCGGCCGCAATGAGCGCATCGATCAGGCGCGTGAAACCGATTTCGCCCTCCTTTGCTACATAAAAGTCAATCTCGAGATAGTTGCGCAGGAACCGCTCCTGCTCGCTGGGCGTCGTCGGATAGTTCGGTCCGCCGAAGATGGTGACTACCGACGGATAACGGGCCTTGATGACCTTGGCGAACTGGGTGCTCAGATCCTCATTCCAGGCGTAGTTCGAAAATCCGATGACTTGCGGCGGCTCGCGCGACTCCAAGTCTTTGATCAGGTCTTCGGGGAATTTGAAGATATCGATCGTAATGCGATCCCCGAGCTCGCGTTCGGCATAGGTCGCAATGCATCCGATCGCAGCCGGCATGACGTCGGACGAGATCGTCTGTTGCGTGTAGGTCAGATCGCACAAATAAACGCGAGCGGGACCTGCGCTCATTGTCGCTTCGGGTGCCCTCACAGCTGATCCTTTATCCTAGCGAATTCTTGCCTCAAACCCAACCCCGTCTGAGCCTCATCGAGGCCGAGCACCCGAGCGGCTTTGATGATGACAAAGTGTTCCGTCTCGTACCAAGCGTCGAGCGTCGAGCCACCGATATGGGGCGTCAGCACCAGATTGTCGCGTTGCCGCGCCTCACGTCCCAGCCGGCTGTCCCGAAAGGTCCGGGAAAAGGTCGGATCGTATTCCCCATCGACTGTATCGAGCGCAGCGGCAGCAATATGCCCGGTATCCATCAGATCGAGTAATGCATCGACGTCCAGAAGCTCGCCCCGCGCGGTATTCACGACCATCGAGCCACGCGGCAGCTTTTCGAGGACTGCCCGCGACACAAGATTCCGTGTCTCGGGGTTGCTGGGCGCATGCAGGCTCAGGATGTCGGATTTGCGGGCAAGCTCCGCGAGACTGGCGGCGCCGCCCGCAACAAAGGGATCATAGAAATCGACCGTCATGCCCATCGCCTCGGCGATGCGTGCGACTTTGCGGCCCAAGCGACCGTAGCCAATAATGCCGAGCCGCATCCGCGACAGCATTCGCGGAGCTCCCCAGGGACGACGGTCCCAGGCGCCGTTTGACGCTGCGTGATGCGCTGCCGGTATCCGACGCCATGCCGCGATCATCAGCCCAATCGTGTGCTCGGCCGTCGGCGTGATCGTGTCGAGGAATTCGGGCTCGTCATGCAGGGCACAGATTTTGATTCCACGGGCCGACGCAGCGGCGACGTCGATATGAGGAATGCCGGTAGTGTTCGAGACAATGATCTTCAACTGCTTGCACCGGTCCATCTTCGCAGCGTCGATGAAAAAACCGAGGGGCGCGAAGATAACCTCGGTACCGGAAAGCATGTCACCATCGTCTCGCGGATCCTCGAGTTCGACGACGTCGAAAAGCCGATCCAGCAAGGCACGGTTCTCCGCCCCGTAGCCAAGGACTCGGTAGTAAATGGCTTTTGGCTTGTGCGTCGCCATTAGTAAGCGATCGTCTTATCTAGCGGCGGGTGGAAGCGGGCGAGGAAGTTCGCAATCTTTTGGCCCGCGGTGCCGTCGCCGTAATGGTAGTCGGGCGCGTATTGTCCATGCGCGATCTGCCTGCGCACGGCAGCGACGATCTCATCGACACCGCAGGCGACGTCAACAACATTCGCGCCGCGCTCGCGCACCATCTGCCGCGACCCGATATTTACCGTGGCAGTACCGATAAATCCGCCCTCGCGCAGCCCGCTCGAGCTGTTGCCGACAAGACAAGCCGCGCGGCGCAACAAAGCCCCGTACTCTTCGATCGGCAGGCCGGATACGATCGCAATCGGCGGACAGTCCTTCTGTGCACGAAGCCAGACCAGCGGCTCGCGTACGGTATCGGCACCGGCATCGTTATTGGGCCAGATCCAGACTGCAGGCATGGCAAGCTTCAGTACAGCCTCCGCAAGCACGCGATACTGGGCTTCGGCGTTCGCGTATTCTGTCACCACCGGATGTTGCGAGACCAGGAGGAACGGATGCTCCAAATCAATGTCGGCGTTGTCGCCTGCGAGGCGTTTCTTTACCCGCGCCAAGCCGGCTCCATCCGCTTCCCGCAAGAGATCGAAGCTCGGTGAGCCGACAATGGCAATCGAGTCCGGGCGTTCGCCTAGGCGTACAATTCTCTCCGCCGCATCCTTGCTCGAGGGAAAGTGGTAGTGCGCAAGCTTGGTGATCGCGTGCCGGATACGCTCGTCAATGGAGCCCGAGACTTCTCCGCCTTCGAGGTGAGCGATCAGCACATTGCTGCAAAGTGCTGCCTGCGCGAGCGCCAAGGCCTCGTAGCGGTCGGCGATCACCATGATCACGTCCGGTTTGAGTTTCTCGATCAGCTCAGTCGCCTTGAGCAGACAGAGGGCCGCCGACGTGCCAATGGCTTCCTGCGTCTCCGCCGCCAGCATGTAGTCGAGGGTCGCGCATATCTCGAAGCCCTGCGCGCGAATCTCGTCGGAAATAGCCGATTGCCGGTTGAGCAGCGCGCCGCCGATGACGAGCTGGAGCTCAAGGTCCGGATGCGCGACGATCGCCCGCATCGCGGCCTTCATCTTCGCGAAATTGCCTCGCGTGGTGATAACGATACAGATACGCTTCATCTGAGATCGTCGGGAAGAACCGGCGCGTCGGCAGAAATGGCCCTGGTCAGCACGCGTCCGATCAGGCGATCGATCTGATTGGGAAGCACGCCATCGCCGGGCCGTTTTGCAACAAGATCATCGGCGGTGAGGCGATGACCTGCGGGAAGATCCCGCACCGCGACCATGGATTTTAACGCCCATTTCATCGCGGGGATCTCGCACGGGGCTGGCGCTTTCTGTCCATCACCGAGCATTGACTCAACTTGGCGCAAGTCGGCGACAAAACGGCTGAAGTTTTCCGGTCCTGCCGAGACCTTCCAGTCCTGCGCATTGGGCACATCGCGCAGAATAGTGATGTGCTTCTCGATGACCTTGGCGCCGCGGGCAATCGCGGCATACACGGCCAGAAAGCCGTCGGTATGATCGGAATAGCCGACCGGCCCATCGAACAGGTCACGCAACCGGTCCATCGCCGTGAGGTTTACCTGTTCGCTCGGCGTCGGATAGCTCGTGATGCAATGCAGCAGCGCCACGTCATGACAGCCGCCGCGATCACAAGCCGCCAGCGCCTCAAGCACATCGTCATCGCTGTACATTCCCGTGGAGACGATCATCGGCCGGCCGAGTCGCGCCAATTTCTCCAGAAAGGCGGGGTTGTTGCGCTCTCCCGAACCGACCTTGATCGCCGGTACGTCCAGTTCGCTCAACCAGGAAATGCGGTTTTCATCATGCGCGGTCGACATGAAGAGAATGCCGCGCTGACGGCAGCGGTCTGCGACCTGCTTCGCCTGATCAAGGGTGAGGTTGCGCGGACGCAGACGGTCCCGCCACTCCTGCGCGCGGGTTGCATACAGGTTCTCCACGTCGAAAAACTGCGTCTTGAACACATCCGCACCGGCCTCGGCGGCCAGGTCAACAAGATCGAA
>Ga0187785_10000133_pt1 | contig 27918 bp, 25 predicted proteins | sample 0815_BV2_4_20_MG_FD_132466 | JGI IMG/M metagenome (GOLD analysis project Ga0187785, IMG submission 132466) | Tropical peat soil microbial communities from peatlands in Department of Meta, Colombia - 0815_BV2_4_20_MG | ecosystem: Environmental > Terrestrial > Soil > Wetlands > Peat | place...
TAAGATGCGGCAAACGTCTGAAAAGGCGTGTCACCGAAATCTGCATGCAGTTCAGACAGCTTCCGCTCAGGCTCTTTGGCCGGACATGCGATGTGTTGCAGAATAACGTCCTTGTCATGACCGTCAATCCTGAGGAGAAGATATCACTCCGTTTTAACGTGAAGTATCCGTATTCGCCGAACCAGGTGCAGGCGGCAAACATGGACTTTTGTTACAGGGGGGCTTTCGACAGGGAGCATCAGGACGCATACAGCAGGCTGCTTGTAGATTGCATGAAGGGCGATCAGACCCTGTTCGTCAGGGAAGATATGGTTGAAGCTACGTGGGATGTTGTAGACCCCATTATAGAAAGGTGGGGCAATCTGAGCTCAGCGAATTTTCCGAACTATGACGCCGGCTCGTGGGGGCCTGATGCGGCAGTGAACCTTATCGGCAGCGCCGGTTCACGGTGGCTCACCGAATAATCCCGGAGGAGAAGGATGATGACGGACCCCTGTATTCATGTATTCGACGACAGAAAAGAGATGAACTCGTTCCTGATAAAGAAGTGGACCGAGATCGGGATGGAGTGCATTGAACGCAGGGGGGTGTTCGCTGCTGCGCTGTCCGGAGGGGGGACGCCAACTGAATTCTACCGAGAACTTGCATCTGCAAGTAGTGCTTTCCCATGGGACAAGACCCACATCTTTCTGGTTGATGAAAGGTTTGTTCCTATCAGCGAAGCTGTCAGCAACTTCGGTATGCTGAGGACCTGCCTGCTGTCGGGCCTGAATATGCCTCCAGGCAATATCCATTTCATCATGACCGATACCGCATCTCCGGTAACTTCTGCAAACGAATACGAGGAGGAGCTGATGAGCTTCTTCGGTCTGATCGTCGGAGAGGTCCCGGTGTTCGACTTCATCGGCCTCGGTCTCGGAGCGGACGGCCATACGGCATCGCTTTTCCCCGGCTCGCCGGAAGCGGAAGTGCCGCTAGCCCCCGAAAGCAGCAGGCTTGTCGTAGCCGTGCGGCGCGACAACGTAATGTATGCGCGCGTCAGCCTTACCCTGACGGTGATCAACAACGCAAGGGATGTTGTTTTTATTGTAACCGGGGGTAGCAAGGCTGCGATAGTCAAGCGGGTTGTCGAAGACAGGGATATGGGGTTCCCGGCATCCAGGGTGGAACCTTCAAGCGGCAATCTGACGTTTGTGCTGGATTCCGAAGCAGCCTCGATGCTCAATAAATGACTGCAAATCCGAAAGCTGGATAAAGGAGAAACGTATGCAGATAGGAATGGCCGGTCTCGGAAGGATGGGAATGAACATGGCCGTCCGCCTGGTCAAGGGGGGGCACAAGGTCGTCGCTTATAACCGAACCCGCGCAAAGGTCGATGCGATAGTGAAAGAGGGGGCCATAGGCGCATACTCGATGGAAGAACTTGTACGCAGGCTTGCCCCTCCCAGATTTGTATGGCTGATGCTGCCTGCCGGCAAGACAGTTGATGATCATATCGATGAGCTGAAGGGGTTGCTGCAGAAGGGTGACACAATAATCGACGGCGGCAACAGCTTTTATAAGGATGATCTCAGGCGAAGCGAGGCGCTCAAGGCTGAAGGAATCAACTATCTTGATATCGGCGTGAGCGGCGGCATCTGGGGTCTTAAGGTCGGCTATTGCCAGATGATCGGCGGAGATTATGAGGCGTTCAAAAGGCTTGAGCCTGCAATAGCAACCCTCGCGCCTAAGGACGGATACATGTATTGCGGCCCGTCCGGGGCGGGCCACTTTGTGAAGATGGTGCACAACGGGATAGAATACGGCATGCTGCAGGCCTATGGCGAAGGTTTTGCGATTATGAAGGCGTCTCCGTATGCTGCTAACCTTGAATTCGAAAAGGTGGCACATCTCTGGAACCAGGGCAGCGTCGTAAGGTCGTGGCTGCTTGAGCTTGCGGAAGACGCATTTGCAAAGGACCCGGACCTCTCGACTATAAAGGGATATGTGGAGGACTCCGGCGAAGGCAGATGGACGGTGCTTCAGGCCATCGAATCATCGGTTCCGGCGCCGGTGCTCGCGCTTTCCCTGCTGCAGCGCTTTCGGTCCCGGGAGTCGGACTCTTTCTCTGACAGGCTCATAGCTGCTCTCAGGAACGAGTTCGGCGGGCACGCTGTGAAAAAAGAATAAGGAGGCGAGCAACGATGGAATGCAAGACGGACGGCAGGCTTGAAAGCGGGCCTATTGCGACCCTGTTCCTCGATGTCGGAGGCGTTCTGCTGACGAACGGATGGGATCGTTCTATGAGGAAGAGGGCTGCGGAACTATACAAGCTTGACCACGACGAGATGAACGAACGCCACCATCTGACATTCGACACATATGAGCAGGGCAAACTCAGCCTGGACACTTATCTCGACAGGGTTGTATTTTATGAACAGCGCAGCTTTACGCGTGACGAGTTTAAGGAATTCATGTTTTCGCAATCAAAGCCTTTCCCGGAGATGATAGATTTGATTTGCAGTCTCAAAAGCCGCTACAGGATCAGGACCGCGGCTGTAAGCAACGAGGGACGGGAACTTACCCAGTATCGTATCAGGGCGTTCGGGCTAAGGAATTTCATAGATTTCTTCGTTGCGTCATGTTTCGTACATGTGCGCAAGCCGGACGAGGACATCTTCAGGATAGCGCAGGACCTTTGCGGCGCATCTCCGGAAGAGGTGCTGTACATCGATGACAGGGCCATGTTCGTAGATGTGGCGGAAGGTCTCGGTTTCCGTGGACTGCACCACACGGGATATGTGTCCACCATAGAGGCCCTTGCAGGGTACGGACTGGCTTTGTGATCAGGGCGAAGTTTTGATATATAATAGGTCAAGATCTGTGCTGGGGGACTGCAATGGAATCTAGCCGAAAAATCACTGCGAGGAATGGGCATGAAATCATACTGCGTCCTGCCGTCCCGGAAGACTCTGCCGCGATCTTAAGGACCATTAAATCTCCTGCTCCTGAACGCAGCTACATACTGGCAGAGCAGGTCGGCAACAGCGCCGATGCGGAAAGAAATTATCTGGCTTCTCTCGACACCGAAAAGAGCCTTCTGCTTGTTGCAACCGAAAATAGTGAAGTCATAGGCGTGCTTGCTGTCGTACAGGCTGATCAGGGCAAGAGACATGAGGCGGCGGGGGGGGCGCATATAGGCTTGCACATATCCGATGGACATCGCGGACTTGGAATAGGATCAGGCATGCTTGCGTACGCCACGGAATGGGCTGTCGCGCGCGGCTTTACGATGCTGGATGCATGCATATTTACAACCAATATGGTTTCGCTTAACATCTTCAAAAGGGCAGGGTTCTCTGAAGAAAACCTCAAGTTGCGCAAGATCCGTTTCGGCAATGAGTGCATAGCCGAGGTTTGCGTTGTTAAATGCCTCGACTGACATTTGCGCTTTTCCGGCTTGCCGGCTTGGCGCTCCTCTTTTCGATCACCTCCTGCTCTCCGGAAAACCGCACGAACGATTATCTCTATTGCAGGCTTAATTCCAATCCTTCCACTCTCGATCCGGCGCTGATAACTGATGTACAGGCGTCCGTTGTAGCAGCAAAGCTGTTTAATGGCTTGGTAGGGTTGGACGCCGGGCTCAACGTTGTGCCTGACATCGCCGAGAGATGGGAGATTTCACCGGATGGCCTGACCTATCGATTCCGTCTCAAAAGAGGTTTTCTTTTCGCCAACGGGCGCGAAGTTACGGCCCACGATTTCAAATATTCATTCGAGAGGTTGCTTGCGACTGCCACCAAATCCCCAAACAACTGGATATTCGAAAATGTGGAAGGCGCCCGTGCATTCAGAGAGGGCAGGGCGGATGAAGTCGGCGGTTTGAAGGCCCTCGGTCCGTACGATTTTGAGATACGGATTGCAAGGCCGTTTTCTCCATTCCTGAAAATGCTGACTATGACACCTGCCTATGTGGTGCCGCGTGAGGCTGTAATTGCAGGCGGTCCCGACTTTGCTTCACATCCTATGGGTACCGGCCCATACATTCTTGAGGAATGGGCCCCAAATCGTGAGGTTGTATTGAAGCGTAATGAGAGATATTCAAACCCGGCGGCGCATCTGAAGGGTATTGTCTTCAGGATACTGCCGGAGGACCTGACTGCATTTACCGAATTCGAGCTCGGCAATCTGGACATCTTTCAGATACCGGCATCGGCCTACAGTAAACTGCGCAACGATCTTCGGCGAAAACAGTACATCGAGGTGCTGCCCGGACTCAATACCTACTATCTGGGGCTCAATACTTCGAGGCCTCCGCTTGACAATCCCGCCTTGAGGAGGGCTATCGCGTTCGCAATTGATCGCAAAAAGATACTCGAGAAGTTTTACGAGGGGAGGGGCAGGCTGGCCGATGGCCCGGTGCCTGATGCCCTGCGCTCATGGCATTTGGACAAGGACCGGGGTCCGGTCGAATTCAATCCGGTTCTGGCCAGACAGATCGTCGCAGACAACGGATTTTCCGGTGTCAGGTTGAAACTCTATGTTGCGGCAGATCAGGAGGCGGTTGATATTGCCGAAATCATACAGGGTTATCTGGCGGATGCAGGGCTTACCATAACCATAAGGCAGCTCGAATGGAGCTCGTACAAGCAGGCTATCAATAATGGCGAGCCCGATATGTTCTGGCTCAACTGGTGGGCTGATTATCCGGACGCGGAGAATTTTCTGTTTCCGCTGTTTCATTCCGCAAACATTGGCCCGGCGGGCAACCGGACAAGGTATGCGAATAAGGAAGTTGATCGGCTGATAGAGCTTGGACAGCATGCTACAGACCCGGCGTTGAGAAACCGGGCCTATTGCGAGGCAGAGGAAAAGATAATAGCCGATGTCCCGTGGGTATTCTTCTGGCATAAAACCGACTACGTCGTCAGGCAGCCGTGGGTAGAAGGCTTAAAAGTTTACGAGATTTACAATATGGACAAGGGGCTGGATGTCAGCCTGCGGAGGCGCAACTATTAGGATATATATTCTAAAGCGCATACTGGTGCTGGTGCCGCTGCTGATCAGCGTTACGTTCGTATCCTTCTGCCTGCTGAAGACGCTGCCCGGCGATCCTGTGTACTCAATGGTCGGGGAACGGGCCACGCCTGAGGCGATAGAGAGCATACGGAAAGAGATCGGGTCCGACAGGGATTTTATGTCTCAGTATGCGGGGTACCTCGGTCTTCTGGCCGGCGGCAACTTCGGGAGGTCGTACTATTCCAACCGAGACGTCCTGGATGATATAGCCGCAAAGCTACCCAATACCATGAAGCTTGCCCTTGCTGCTATGGCAATCGCAATCCCGTGCGGACTCGCCGCCGGTATGATTATGGCATACAGGCGCGGCAGCTTCATTGAGAGAATTGCGGGCATGTTTACCATCGGGGGAGTCAGCCTGCCGGTATTCTGGGTGGGGTTGATGGCGATGCTGGTTTTCAGCCTGGAATTAAGGCTGCTGCCGCCCTCCGGCACGGGCGGGTTCAAATTCATTGCGCTTCCTGCGCTCACACTTGCGGTGCCTGCCATATCTACACTCGCCAGGGTTGCAGCTGCTTCAATAGAGGAGTCCATGGGACTTCAATTTATAAGGACTGCCAGGGCAAAGGGGCTCTCTCCGCTGAAGATAGCAATCTTCCATGTGACAAAGAATGCGCTGATACCGGTTGTAACCATTATCGGGCTTGAGTTCGGCAGCTACCTGAGCGGGGCCGTGGTGACCGAAACCATTTTCGGCTGGGACGGCATCGGGCGCTTTGCGATGCAGGGCATAATCATGCGCGATTATCCGGTAATTATGGGATGTATCATAACGTGCACTGCCGTTTTCGTTGTCATGAATATGCTGACTGACATAATCTATCATTATATCGATCCGAGGATTCGCATACATGACGGCAAAGGGTAAGGTGTATTTGTACTTGGTGCTGTTCATGTTTGTCCTCTCTCTTGCGGCGCCGTTCCTTCCGCTGCACAAGCCTGAGACGATAGACCTGGATTCCCTTCAAAAGCCGCCGGGGTTCGCGCACCCATTCGGCACCGACCATAAGGGCAGAGATATCTTTTCGCGGGTTATTTACGGGGCCAAGATTTCGATAGGTATTGCATTGACGGCGGCTGCGGCTGCCTGTATCATAGGCTCGCTTGCAGGCCTGGCTGCCGGCTATTGCGGAGGCATGACCGACTCCGTAATTACGGCAGTCGTGGATTTTACGATGTCCTTTCCGGCGCTTCTGCTTGCAATCGCCATCTCTGTCGTGCTGCCGCCGGGCATCCATTCGGCGATGATAGCGCTGTCGGCGACCGGCTGGACGTCATTTGCAAGGCTCATGCGCGGGAAGGTACTGACCGTCAGGGGACTCTCCTTTGTAGATGCGGCCAGGGCTGCCGGATGCAGCGATGCCAGGGTTCTTTTCATCCATATCCTGCCGAACTGTCTGAGGGTTGCGTTCGTCATGATGGGTATTAAGCTGGGGGGATTCATCCTCGCCGAAGCTACCCTCGGATTCCTGGGCCTGGGGGTTCAGCCTCCGGCGCCCTCGTGGGGTGCGATGATAAGCTCCAGCCGGGCATACATACTGACGGCCCCCTGGACCGTATTCTTCCCAGGTCTTATGATCACCGCTACGGCATTCTGCTTCAATCTCTACGCGGAAAAGCTGAAAGAGACCTGCGACAATCGGATGCCCTGAAGTCAGTCGACCATTGGGATGCTAACTAAGATCCTGGTGCCCTTGCTTGGACTGCTGACGATTCCTACGCTGCCTTTCCAGGGATAGACCCGCTCTCGCATTCCCAATATGCCGAAGGAGTCGGTTTTTTCAAGTTGTTTCTCGGTCATCCCGATCCCGTTGTCCGCTATCTCGAGGTTTATGCTGTCATCCTCGTGCCTCAGCGTCACTTCGACCTTGGTGGCATCAGCGTGACGCATTACGTTTGTCAGAGATTCCTGCAAGATCCTGAAGAGAGCGATGGACATATCAGGGTTGATCTCGATGTCTTCAGGGTCCAGAGATACGTTGCATTGGATGCCGGACCTCTTACCGAATTCTTCGGCCTGCCACTCTATCGCCGGGCCCAGTCCGAGGAAATCCAGCATGCTGGGCCGCAACTCCGTGCATAGTCTCTTAACAGACTTTATTACGGCATCGACCATATCAATATCCTTTTTCAGCTTGAGGCTGAGTTCCGGGTACAACTCCGCAGAATCCTTTGCGGACCTGGATAAATTGAGCTTCAGCGCAGTCAGCATCTGGCCGAATTCATCGTGGATATCGCGTGCTATGGCAGTCCGCTCCTCTTCCCTGATGCGCTGCAGATGTGCGGCCAGATTGTGCAATCTTTCCCTGGAAACCCTGATTTCCTGTTCCGCCAGCCTGTTCTTTTCACGAAGCCTGAGAGACGTGATGGCGAAGGCCACATTGTTCGCAAGCTCAGTCAGCAGCAGACATTCTTTATCTATGAAAATATCTGTCTGAGATGCGTAGATAGTCAAAGAACCGAAGCATTTGTCATTGCTTGAAAGAGGCAGCCCTATAGCAGAAACGAAACCCCTCTTTTGCGCCTCTTCGCGCCACGGGGCAAAAAACGGATCACTCAGCCGGTTGTTCTGGATGCACACCTTTCCGGTCCTGATTGCTGAGCCGGTCGGGCCGCGTCCCCACTGGTCATCCCCCCATGTCACCTTGATAACATCCAGATAGCCGTCGTCACGTCCCGCATAGGCATAGGGTTTTACATTTTTTTCTGCGTCGTCCTGCGGGTAGCCCACCCATGCCATCAGATACTTACCTTCTCCAACTATTATCCTGCATATTTCTTCGGCAAATGCCCGTTCGCCTGCTGCATGGACGATTGCAGCATTACTTCTGCCGAGGGTCCTTAGCGCGCGCTCGACCTTAACAAGCTCTTTTTCCGTCTGCTCCCTGCGCGCTATTTCCTCTTTCAGCTCGACATTGGCCTGAATCAGCGCCGCATAGGCGCCTTTCAGCGCGTCAACAGTCTGCCTGCGCTCGTAGCGTTCCTCAGAATCTTTCAATGCCCTGCGCACGGCAGGGACTAGCCGCCTAACACCTTCTTTAAGAATATAATCCGTTGCGCCGCTCTTGAGGGTTTCAATTGCAAGCTCCTCGCCCATCCTGCCCGAAATGAATATAAAAGGCACTTCAGGGCATGTTGTATTTGCCATCTCAAGCGCCGACACGCCGTCAAAACCGGGAATCGAATAGTCTGAAAATATGAGGTCAAATCCGCCGCGTCCCAGGGCTGCTTCGAATTCAAGGCGGGTTTCTACACGGAGAATGTCGACGGCGATGCCTTCCGAATCGAATACCAATTTGACAAGCTCGGCATCCGAAGGATCATCTTCGAGATGCAATATATGCAAAAGTTTTTTTGTCCTGGATGCCGGCTGCCGGTTCGGGTCCATGGATATATTCTGATTAATCGGGTCCCTGGCGGTCAAGATGAGACCCCATGTTGCCCGCCCTGTCCTTTTCGAGGCAGGCAGCGGTAGATACCGCCCATTATAAACATGACGAGCAGAAATGCCGGCACAACGATGAAGAAAAATGTTACAGGCGCAACTCCGGGGTTTATCAGTTGAGCCCTGTCGACGCCGTTCAGTTCCAGAATGTATGCTTCAATATTGGAAATCTGCTGTTGAGTGAGGCTGCTGCTGTCCCCGAAAGAGGGCATGCGAAGCCGTGGATTTTCTCCAGCCGGAAGAGAGCCGTGCTGAATGAATACGTCAACCTTCTCTGCGAAGAGCTGCGGATCTTTGCTGAATATCTCTCTGTCGATGGGATTGAGTGCGGGGACAGAGCCGTCATCTGAGCCTGGATTGGGTATTCCGCCTCTCCCGCCGGGACCGTGACACCCGGCACACTGCTTTTCAAAGATGAGTGCGCCCTGAGCAGAGCTGCCGATGATACCTGCTGCAGGGCCTGCCGGTTTGTTTGAAGCCGCAGACCGCTGAACTCCCGGTACCGCGGCTGCTGAAGGAAGGACAGCAGCAGATCCTTTAAGGCTATCGAGATAGTCGACGAGATCGCTCAGCTCCTGCTCGCTGAACCTGGAATATGCAGGCATGATAGTGTCAGGGAAATGGGATTTCGGATTCCGTATCTGGTCTCTAAGCCAGCTGCGGTCTCTACCGCGGTTCCCTTCACCTGACAGATCGGGTCCGGCTGAGCCTCCGGAGCCGTTTATCGAATGGCAGCCGGTGCAGCCCCCTGACCGAAGGATGTCAGTACCTCTGGCTATGCTCTCAGAGGTTGCATCGGCTGCAGGCTTCGTCCTGTCGTCTCCTATTCCTGGAGCGCTCGCCAATACCGATACTCCCCGGACACCAGGCTTGCTGACATAGCCGGCTATTGTCAGGCCGATCAGGACAATTGCAAGCGCTGCTGCTGCTGCCATGGCAACCGGGCGCCTGAGGGGGTTCCTTTCGGGTCTGCTGTCAAGGAATGGCAGGACCACCAAAATCAAGACCAAAATTGCCGGGACGCCGGCGACGCCGAGAGGTTCCAGCGGGCCTTCAAAATACTTGAGGGCCTCGTACAGAAACAGAAAATTCCATTCGGGCTTCGGGGTGAAAGTTGTGGATAGCGGGTCGGCTGCACCTGTAAAGCCGGGAGGCGCAAAGGCCGTCAGTCCGATCAGAAGTATTACAATTGCAGATGCAGTCATTGTATCCTTGAACACCTGGTCCGGCCAGAAAGGTCCGATACTGATGCCTTTGGATGTGTCCCATGGGCCGACCGATCCGTTGACCCTCAATGCCACGATGTGAAGAATGATCAATGCGAAGAGCGCAAGCGGCAGGACCATGACATGAAGCACGAAGAAGCGCGAGATGGTGAGCTGCCCCATATCCGTCCCTCCCCTCATCAATTCTGTCGTAAGGCTGCCGATTACCGGAAGCGAGCCTGGTATGCTGGTCCCTACTTCTGCAGCCCAGTATCCCGCCTGGTCCCACGGCAGCGGGCCGCCGGTAAAGCTGAGGCCCATGGTAATAAGGAAGAGGACAACGCCGAAAAGCCATGTCAATTCGCGCGGACGCTTGTATGCGCCCCAGACGAACACCCTCGCCATGTGCAGCACTACCACCACGATCATCAGGTTTGCCCCCCAATAGTGAAGGCCGTGTATAAGCCAGCCGAACGGCACCCTGGTTCTGAGATAAGACAAGCTGTCGTAGGCATGGTCTATTGAAGGCACGAAGAAGAATACCTGCATGATCCCAGTCACAACCTGAACGAGCACTATGGTGAGTAAGGCACTCCCAAGGGTGTAAGCTATGCTGCTCCCCCCCAATATGTCCTCTTTGAGGGCAGCGTCAAGAGTCGCCGAAAAGGGCCACCGGTCGTTCAGCCAATGCCATAATCTATTTAACATGATGTCCACCTAGACAGATAATTTTTCTGCGACTCCAGCTTTGAAGCGCTCCCACATCACGAACAGCGCTCCGTTTTCGATCCTTACGGGTAAAGTGTCCAGGTGTCGGGGAGATGGCCCGGATACCACACTGCCGTCGATCTTGAAAACACTGCCGTGGCACGGGCATTCGAATTGCCTGAGCGCCTCGTTCCAGTTGTAGTAACAGCCGGCATGAGGACATATCGGTGAATATGCTGCAATCTTAAGGCCGGAGCCTCTAACTATCCAGACCGATCTGACCTCGTTTCTTTCTATGAATGCGTCTTCTTCACGCTGAACGAAATTGAGCCTCACAGGCAGACCTTCGGGCACGGCCTGCAGGTCTGCGACCTTGGTCCATGTCTCCTTTTTTGAAGCAAACCGCGAGCGAACGAGCGCGCCGATGAAAGGGATCTCCAGGATTGCAGACAGCAGGAGGGATGCCGCTCCCACCATCGCAATTAGAAACCTCCGCCGCGTAGTTTCCGATTGCTGCGGCGCTTCAGGTCCCGATGTGCATCTCTCGCATTCGTTCATGGGTATTCCTCCGTTATCGTCAGTATGTCAAAACGGTTTCGCAATCATAGCCCCGATGCCGTCCATGAGCGGTCCGGGGTAAATTCCGATCCAGAGAATAATGAGAAAAAGCGCCGCTAGCAGCACGCTGCCTGCCGCCGATATGCGCGGCTGTAAAGTATGATTATCCGCCGCCTGCGCAAAAAGGCTGAATATTATCCTAAGGTAATAAAAGAGCCCGATGACGCTGCTCAATGCAAGTGTTATGACCAGCGCCCATAAGCCCGACGAGACCCCGGCAGAGATCAGATAGAATTTTCCCATGAAACCCGCGGTCAGCGGGATGCCGGCCAGCGAGAAAAGCATCGCTGCCAGGACAGACGCCAGGAAAGGTCTTTTGGATGACATGCCGCGATAATATCCGATATCATCGGCCTCTCTGTCTTCGCTCGACAGAAACGATATTATGCTGAATGCGCCAAATGTCGTAACAAAGTAGGTTGTGAGATAAAAGGTGGATATCTTTGCGGACTGTTGCTCGCCTGCCAGAAATGCAACTAGCAAATAGCCCATATGTGCTATGGAGGAGTATGCGAGGACCCTCTTTATATTGGACTGAAAGAGGGCGAGGATGTTCCCGATAATCATGGATGCTGCGGCAATTACCGCAAATATCGAAAACAGCGCGTCGGATTGAATGATGACGGTCCCGCCGAAATATCTCAGCAGTAGAGCAAAAACTGCGCCTTTTGAAATAGTGGCGATGAATGCGGTGACCGGCGCGGGGGCTCCCTCATAGACATCCGGCGTCCACATATGAAAAGGCACCAGAGCCAGCTTGAAACCTATCCCTACAATTATCATTGCGGCGCCGGCCGTGAAAGGAAGCGTATATTTGTGGGCGCCTGCCGTTTTAGATATGATCTCCGAAAGAGCCATCGTGCCCGAATCGGCATAGATCAGGGCCATGCCGAACAGCAGGAATGCCGACGATACGGCGGCCAGGACGAGGTATTTCATCGCTGCCTCGATTTGGCCTATTCGCTGTTTGGGATAAGCAACAAGCGCATAGAGGCTAATGCTCAGGACTTCAAGACCCAAAAAGAAGGACGCAAAGTGGCTGCTGCATGCCAGTGTCATCGAGCCCAGCATCGCCAGTAACATAAGCAGATAGTACTCTTCACGGTTGACGCTGCATTTATTCAGGTATCCGTACGATAGCATCACAACGACAGCACCGGAAATCAGTATAAGAGCCATATACAACAGGGCAAGCCTGTCGATTATTATCAGAGAAGAGACCTGACGCGGCGCCTCAGGATACGCGATCGCAAGGGCCAGCAGTGCGACATAAATAGAGTAAAGAGAGAGTGCCGCCGTGAATCTGTGGCTTCTGGATACGGCTATGGCCAGCATCACTGCAATAGGTGATGCCGTCATTATTATCAGTGGCATCAGGGCCTGAAAATCGTTCAGGCTCATCTGATAACTCCCGGCTTGACGGCAGCCCGGCTTTGTTGTGAAAGGGCAGCCGCGTCATGTACCACATATGTATTATTCAGAATAGCCCGAACCGGTAAGGCTGACACCTTTAGCAGCGGCGCCGGATACAGCCCGATTGCGACGATAGCTGCGATCATCACGACTGCAACTGCCATTTCACGAAACGAAAAATCCGGGAATTTCCATTCGGTCCCGGCGCTGCAGAAGAAGGTTACGTGCATCAACCATACAGCATAAACCGTCGCCGCAATCAGGCCTGTAGTTGCGATCGCGGTTATTGCTGCGCCCGCTTGCCACGATCCCAGAAGCACGAGAAACTCTCCCACAAAATTCCCGGTACCGGGCAGGCCTAATGAAGCAGCCGCAAAGATCAGTGTCACCGCTCCCATCCTTGGTGCGGTCGACCACATGCCGCCCATCAATGTCAGGTCTCTCGTATGCATTCTTTCCTGAAGTGCACCGGCTATGAAGAAAAGCATGCCGGTGCTGATGCCGTGCGCCACCATCTGAACGATAGCCCCCTGTACGGCCACTTCATTAAAAGCGAATATGCCTAGCAGTACAAATCCCATATGGCTTACGCTCGTGTATGCTACCATCCTCTTGAAATCCGTCTGGGAAAATGCCATCGCTGCGCCGTAGAGTATCGATACTGTCCCGATTATCATCGCCGGCAGTGAAATGGCGGCAGATGCCGCGGGGAACAGGGGGATAACGAAGCGCAAAAAACCATACGCCCCTGTTTTTAGCAGCAGACCGGCGAGAATTATGCTCCCGGCAGTGGGGGCCTCCGTGTGTGCATCTGCAAGCCAGGGGTGCAGAGGCACTGCAGGCAACTTCACTGCGAAGGCAACGGCAAAGCCGAGCATGAGCCAGGTGCCTTCAGGCTCCGAAAGAGCAGTACGGAGCAGCTGAACATAGTCGAAGGTATAAATGCCCGTTGCCCTGCCATGGATAAAGTACAGGCCCAGGATCGATATCAGCATCAGCAGGCCGCCGGCCTGGGTGAAAATGAAGAATTTCATAGAGGCATATGCGCGGTTTTCGTGTCCCCAGATGCCGATCAGGAAATACATTGGGACGAGCATTAGTTCCCAGAAAAAATAAAAGAGAAACAGATCGAGCGACATAAACACACCGAGGATCCCCGATATTGTGAACATCAGGTTCGCATAAAAATAGCCGGCGCGTTCGTTTATCTCAGACCAGGACGAAATGGCTGCCGCTATGCCGAGGAACTCCGTAAGGCCGACGAGTATAAGGCTGAGGCCGTCTAATGCAAAATGAATACCGACGCCGAGTTGAGGGATCCAGTCGATCCTGAAGGAGATCAGCCAGCGGCCTGCAGACGCGGCGGCAACTGCATCGGTCTGACAGTTCGCCCATATTGATGCAGCGACCAGCAAATCGGCGGTAAGGGCCGCCAATGACAACCAGAAAGGGGCCTTCCGGTGAATAGTCGAGAGAGGCAGGCACAGCAGGCCGGCAAGTAGCGGGACTGCTATCAGCAGCACGAGCATCATTTCAGCGCCACCACCCCAAGAATTAGTGCCGCTCCTGCTGCTATGCCAAAGGCATATTTTCTGACGAGGCCGCTTTGAGAGGCGCACAGAACGCGATTGGCTCCTTTATGCAGAAGCGCAACAAGCAGGAAGAACAGGTTGATGATATCCCGACAGTTTGTCTGCGCTGCATAAATGAAGGGCCTGACGAACAGGATATCGTAAAGTCTGTCCACGTTCCAGCCGCTGCTGAGAAAGCAATGCAGCGCAAAGCCGAAAGGCTTGCGAATGAAGTTCCTGATATAATCGGGGTTGTAAAGAAAGAAGATGTATGCCAGAAATATTCCCAGCAGCGAAAGGAAGCCGGAAAGATACTGCATTGTGCCTTCAGACATTGCGGTCCCAATGGTTGGCGTCGAAGGCAGAGCTGTAGAAATGAATGCCGAAAAAAATGAAATACCGCCGAGTGATTCAGGTGTCTGCAGGAACCCTGCAAGAAGGGCAAGCAGCGCAAGGATTATCAGTGGCGCCTTCATCCGTAGCCCCAAATGGACTGCTATCCTGTGCGAGGCCTCGGACTGCGCCTTTCCGTAAAAAATCAGGAATACCATGCGGAACGCATATGCTGACGTGCAGAGCGCTCCCGCCATACCTGCAGCCCAAAGCCATGCACTGCCGTTGGCCGATGCCAGGGACTCCCACAGGATAAGATCCTTGCTGTAGAATCCCGCGCTGATAAGCGGCAGCGCTGAAAGCGATGCAGCTCCGATCAGGATGCACCAGAAAGCGAGCGGAAGCTGATGGCGGAGCCCTCCCATCCTGAGCATGTCGCGTTCGTGGTGAAGCGCGTCGATTACGATTCCTGCGCTCAAGAAAAGCAGCGCCTTAAAAAATGCGTGGACCATGAAATGAAATATGGCTGCCGTCCAAGCCCCGACTCCGAGCGCTACGAACATGTATCCTATCTGGCTCATTGTTGAATATGCCAGGGCGCGCTTGATATCTGACTGGGCAAGGGCGCTGATGCCGGCGAGCAGAAGCGTAGTCGCTCCGACAACTGCAACTGCAATCCGGACCTGGGGCGCCAGGGTAAAGAGAATATGCATGCGCGCAATAAGATAGACGCCTGCCGTGACCATAGTGGCCGCATGAATCAATGCGCTGACCGGCGTAGGCCCGGCCATTGCGTCGGGCAGCCATGTATGAAGCGGGACCTGCGCCGATTTGCCCACAGCGCCTCCAAGGAGCAGGGCAGCCGCGGCAACCGCGATTGTCGAACCCGAAGACCACTGTGCCGCCGCCATATTCATGACTTCGGTAATCCTGAGCGTGCCGAATTCCTTATATAGAATAAACAGGCCGACCGCCATGGCCGCATCGCCTACTCTTGTAACGATAAAGGCCTTCATCGCAGCGCGGCTGTTTGCAGGATCACTATACCAGAAACTTATCAGCAGGTAACTGCACAGGCCGACGCCTTCCCATCCCAGATATAACAGCAGCAGGTTATCGGCCAGCACAAGTAGCAGCATCGAACCCACGAAGAGATTCATGTATGCGAAGAACCTGCTGTACCCATCCTTTTCTCCGGACATAGACTCGGTTGCATAAAGATGGATCATGAATCCGACAAAGGTTATCACAAGCACCATAACGACGGACAATGCATCAAGCGTGAGCGAAATATCGGAACTGAACCCACCGGCATCGATCCATTTCCACAGATTTTGAGTATGGGCGCGCTGATCAGGGAAGAAGGCGGCAGCTGTCACCACAGCTATCAGAGCAGACAGGCCGACCGATCCCGCACCGATCGAGGCAGCAAGCGGCCTCGGCATCCTCGCGCCGGCAAGCGCCAGGATAACGAATCCTGCTAGGGGCAGGGCGGGTATCAGCCAGAGCAGTTCCATTCTAACCTCTCATTGTATTGGCTTCATCGCTGTTCACGGTCTTCAGGCGATGAAACAACTGCAGCACTATCGCAAGACCGACGGATACTTCGGCGGCAGCCATCACCAGGATGAAGATGAACATAACCTGACCGTCGGCCTGTCCCCATCTTGAACCAGCCGAAATGAATGCCAGACCTGCGGCATTGAGCATGATCTCGATCGAGAGCAGTATGAATATGATATTGCGGCGGGCCAGCACTCCGACGAGCCCTGTAGCGAACAGGAGCGCGGCAAGCACCAGCCCATATTCTGCCGGAATATTAGTCATGATTCGCATCCTTCGTCTGGGGATTCTTTTCAGTGTGCTTGCCGATATGATATGCGCCTACAAGTCCAGCAGTCAGCAGCAGAGAGGCAAGTTCGACTCCAAGCATGTACGGCCCCAAAAGCGTTATCCCCACCTGTTTGGATTCAACTACAGGACCGGAACGCATCTGCACATCCGATGCCGACATGACCGACAGCAACTCGGCAACAAGAATAATCGTAAGGACCGACGGGCCGATCCATAAGCGTCCGTCCATCCACTTCCGCTCCTGCTGCACAGCTCCGGGTCCGGAGCTGATCATCATAACTACGAATACAAAGAGGACCATTATCGCACCGGCGTATATGACGACTTCCAGAGCGGCTGCAAAGGGTGCGCCGAGGATGAAAAATGTCATTGCAACCGCAAGCAGGGATACTATTGCGTAAAGCAGTGCATGGACCGCATTGGAGCGGCTTATCGCGAGAACGGAAGATACGAGCGCAACTGCCGCCGATATGTAGAAAAGGGTCATCATGGCATCAGACTCCTTGTGTCGACGGGCGGTCTTTCGTTTTCGGCGTCTCCCTTGCTTTTACCCGATATGGACAGACCGGCCACCCTGTAATAATTATAGCCGCTGTACTTGCCGGGGCCGCTTATAAGAAGGTCGTCTTTTTCGTAGACGAGGTTTTCACGCCTGTATTCAGCCATCTCGAAATCCGGCGTCAGCTGTATAGCATACGTCGGGCAGGCATCTTCGCAGAAACCGCAAAAGATGCAGCGCGAAAAATTAATCCGGAAGAATTCGGGATATCTTCTGCCGTGCTCGTCCTCGGCAGCCTGAAGCGCGATACAATCCACGGGACAGGCTACGGCGCAGAGATAGCAGGCAACGCAGCGTTCTCCACCATCGGGATCCCGGGAGAGGATGATTCGCCCGCGCCACCGCGGCGGCAGATAGGGTTTTTCTTCAGGATACTGGACGGTCTCCTTTCTGTGCCAGAGATGGAGAAAGACGTTCCATATGCTTTTTAATGTTCCGAGCATATCCTTCCTATCCTCCCGATAACAGCAGCGCGCCGGTGATCAGCAGGTTCGCCATTGCAATAGGCAGCAGTATTTTCCAGCCGTATGACATAAGCTGGTCGTAACGCGGCCTGGGCAGAGCCGCCCTGAGCAGTATGAACCCGCATATGAATAAAAAGGTCTTTATTGAAAACCATGCGAGCGGCGGCAGAAACGGACCGAGCCAGCCTCCGAAGTAAAGCGTGACTATCATTGCGGAAACGAGAGTGATGCCTATGTATTCGCCGACAAAGAAGAGTCCGAATTTCATTCCTGAATATTCGGAATGAAAGCCGGCCACAAGTTCGCTCTCGGCCTCCGGCAAGTCGAACGGGAGCCGCCGGGTTTCAGCAAGTCCGGCGATGATGAATATGATCATACCGAGAAACTGCGGCGCCCAGAACCAGCCTGCCCTCTGGGCTTCGACGATTTCTACAAGGTTGAAGGACCCGGCCATCATTACCACGCCCATGACGGATATGCTCATGAAGACTTCGTAACTGAGCATCTGGGCAGATGCCCTCAGCCCGCCAAGCAGCGAATATTTGCTGTTTGAAGACCAGCCTCCGAGCACCACGCTGTATACGCCGAGGGAAGACATGCCGAGAAAAAAGAGCAGCCCGATGTTCAGGTCGGTGACCACTATGCCCGGCGCAAAGGGTATCACAGCGAAGGCCATGATTACCGTTATAACGATCACTACCGGAGCGAGTATGAAAACGGGTTTATCGGCAAATGGCGGCACCCAGTCTTCCTTGAACATGAGCTTGATCGCGTCCGCAAGCGGCTGAAGGAGGCCGTATGCGCCGACACGGTTCGGGCCGAAGCGATCCTGCCAGAACGCCAGCAGTCTCCGTTCGAGCCAGATCAGTCCTGCGGCAATGGTCAGCACGGCAACAAGGACGCCGATAGGAATTATTATGCCGGCAATAGAGTTCATGATATGGCGCTCCCGGGTCGTCCTATGCGGTATTTTGCTGAAAAGTCAAACCAATAAATGCCCGGCAGTCCATACGGCAGTCCGGCTACGCCTCTCGGCAATGAATCATTCCGCGTTAAGGGCAATTCCAGATGAGTATGTTTTCCGGTCACAACGACCATATCGCCTTCGGCAATCTTCAGATGCCTGATCTCCTCTCCGTTAAGCGCCAGATATGGCTTCGGGGCTAGTCCTGCAATCGGCGCGGAAAACATGCTCATTTTTTCAGATCCGAAGATGTGATAGAGGGGCACCACCGTCCACTCTCCGGATTTGTGGCCGGTGCGCCGCGCGGTTTTTTCCCGCAAGGCGAAAATGAGATAATCACGTTGTGTGATCAGACGAACGCCGGGATCTCCTCCGCGCAGATGAGCGCCGATCTCGCTTTGAAATTTCGACAGGGCCTGGACGGAATTCCAGCCTGAAGACCAATAACGGGCGATCAGTGATGGCGGCGGGATATTTTCGTATCCCTCCATCGAAAAGGCGAGGGCGGACGCGGCATCGTTATACACCTCCGGCTCACGGATGCTGATATCGGCATGCATCGCCGTCCTGCCGCTGTGCCTGTGGTGCTGCCGCGGGACCATCATGCCGCTGATTCTGAACCCTGCCGGAGGCGCAATCCCCGTCACGCCCTGAAATGCAGGCAGTGCAACGGCGAGTGATTCCGTTATGTCGTCGATCGTATTCCAGGAGGCTGCCTCGGTATTTCCAGCCGCCTGCAGCATGTCGGCAATCCAGCGCCAGCTGTCGCGAACCCCTTCGGTTGGAGGAAAAGCGCTGTAAAAGCGTTGTGCGCGCGCTTCATTATTGACAAGCGTTCCTGAGCTTTCGGCGAAGGTGGCTGCCGGAAGCAGGAGATCGGCCCTCGAAGTCGATTCCGAGGGTAAATAATCAAAGACTATCACATTTTCAACCTTAGAGAAAAACGAGTCAACGGATGATCTTTCCGCGAGGCTGTAAAGGTCCTGTTCAAGTATTACTGCTGTATCAATGTGACCCCCGGCAGCCGAGAGCACGTCTTCCATGCTGCCTCCACCAATAAGTATAAGCCCCAGAGAATTGCATTCAGGCACTATGCAACTAAGCATGGCAGAGCCGCCGCCGGCGTTCAGGGTCTCTATAATATCTGCAGCAGCTGTTATCACTGCCTCACTCTTGCATCCGGTCCCGCATATGACCAGCGGCCGTTCCGCTTTGCGCAGGGCGTCTGCTATGTTACTGATAAGATCGAGTTCGGCCTCAGAAAAAGCGCCAGCCTGTTGAGATTCGGCATCAAGCGCATGAGCTACCGCAAAACCAAAGGCAGCGAGGTCCTGAGGCGCGCCGCGAAATGAGCCTGCGGCTATGTCGTCGAGCTTTGTACGTGCGGGGGTAGCGATGAATACGGGCCCCAGTTCCCCCTGCGCAATGTATCCCAGTGCGAGATCGTTCCAGCGCGCTATGCCTTCTGCGTCAAGTTTTTTCAGCGGCCCCTGACGAGAAGCGCATCTAACGGCCAGGTCCGCCAGTGGAGCCGTATTGGTAATATCTTCGCCGAGCACAAACACCGCGTCGCAATTCCTGATATCTTCCAGTGAGGCGATAGCTGCGGGCATTTGCTTCATAATGTCAGTTATAAGCGAGACCAGTCTGTAGTCAACCGCAGACATGCCGAGATAAAAGGATTCAGGGCCTACAAGGGTCCTAAGCGCAAAATTTGACTCGAGAGATGCTCGCGGCGATCCGATACCGATTGCGCGCATGCCGAAATGAAATGACCTGCTGAAAAAATCCCCGATATCGCCAGGCGTAGCTTTTGCCGGTTCTGCGGCCTTATTTTTCAGCAACGGCACCTTTACCCTGTCCGGACTGTTGACGAAGAGATAGCCGAAGCGGCCCCTGTCGCACAGAAAGTAGCCGTTGACATTGAAGTTGAATCTGTTGAGCACCCGCCGCAAATATCCGTAGCGTTCGCCCGGCATGGTGTTGCAACCGAGGCTGCAGTGCACGCAGACCGAAGGCGCTGATTGAAGGTCCCACTTGCGGGTGTAATGGTGCTTTAAAGTCTTGTCTGTGAATACCCCTGTAGGGCATATTTCGATCAGGTTGCCGCTGAACTCGCTTTCGAGCGTGCCGTCTTCGTAGCGCCCGAAATAGACATGGTCATGGGCCGAAAAAACGTTCAGGTCACGGCCTCCGGCATAATCCTTGTAGAACCTTACGCATCTGTAACACTGGATGCAGCGGTTCATCTCATGGTTCACTAACGGTCCGAGATACTGGTTGTTGTACGTGCGTTTCCTGAAGCGTGTCCTGCGATACACATGGCCCGTCATTACGGTCATGTCCTGCAGATGGCACTCGCCGCCTTCGTCGCAGACAGGGCAGTCATGGGGATGATTCAGCATCAGCCATTCGATGACACTCTTCCTGAATTCGAGGACCTCCGGGTCATCCACGGATATCCGCATGCCGTCTTTTACCTGGGTCATGCACGACATGACGATCCTGCCCTTTGTGTCGTGCTCGTCCCTGAAATGCTTGACTGCGCATTGTCTGCACGCGCCTACGGAGCCTATGGCGGGATGCCAGCAGAAGTAGGGGATATTGAACCCGAGGTCGAGGCACGCCTCAAGGAGGTTCCGGCCCTCCCTGGCTTCGTATGGTTTATTTTCTATATATATCGTCGCCATTATTTAAAAATTCTTAACTCTTCAACCCCTTAACTTTTATATGGGCATCTTCCCTTCTTTACGTGCTCTTCGAAATCCTCGCTGAAATGTCGCAGGGCGCTTTCAAGAGAAAACATCGCAGCCGGCGCAAGCGTGCAGAATGTGTTTCCGGTTTCAAGAAGCCTTGTATGGGACTTAAGGATTTCGATATCCTCCATAGTGCCTCTGCCTTCTTCGAGGGCCTCGAGCATCTGAACTATCCATGGCAGTCCTTCGCGGCAGGGGGTGCACCATCCGCACGACTCGCGAGAGAAATATCTCTGGAGACTCAGGACCATTCCTATCGGGCAGTTCCGGTCGTCAAGTACAATCAGTGTTCCGGTACCGAGATGGCTATCGACAGTTCTCATGGACGCAAAATCCATTCTCGCATCGAGATGCTCAGTGGTAATAAACTCGCTGGACGCGCCACCCGGCATCACGCCCCTGAACTCATATCCTTCCTGCATTCCGCCGGCATGGTCTTCAAGTATTTCCCTGAGCGGAGTACCCATGGGCAGCTCCCAGGCCCCCAGCGTCCTGACCCGTCCGCTAGCCCCGTAGATTTTGGTGCCGCCTTCGTCCGTATAGCTCAATCCCTTGAACCACTCCGGTCCATTGGCTGCGATGTGCGGTACGTTGCATATCGTCTCGACATTGTTGACAACCGTCGGCTTGCCCCAGAGTCCGACGGACGACATGTGCGGAGGCCTGCTTCTTGGGATGGCCCGCCCGCCTTCAAGGGCATTCAAAAGGGCGCTCGACTCGCCGCATATATAACGGCCTGCGCTTCCGTGCAGATGCAGTTCGAAATTGAACCCGGAGCCGAGTATGTCCTGTCCGAGATATTTCTTAGAGTAGGCTTCGTTTATTGCGTCTCTCAGGATTCGTTCTGCCTTCAGGTAATCCTTGCGGATAAAGATATAGCCGATTTGAGCTTCAATGGCATAGCCAGCTATGATCATGCCCTCGATCAGCTGGTGCGGATCGCCTTCGGCAAGAAATCTGTCCTTGAAGCTGCCGGGCTCCATCTCGTCGAAATTGCAGACTACATATTTAGGCCGCGGCGCGGACGCGCCCATAGGCACTACACTCCATTTCTTGCCCGCCGGGAAACCGGCGCCGCCCCTGCCAAGAAGATTAGCATTGACCACCATATCGACAACGTCCTGGTGGTGCCCGGCAAGGGCCTTGCGCAGGCCCAGATATCCGCCGGACTTCTCATACTCCTGCAGGTTGCATGGCGGCCCCCCTGGCCTGATATTCCTGGTTAGCGGCTTTTCAGTTGTCATCCCGATATCCAGCCAATATCTCATCTACAGAATCAGGAGTCAGTTTTGTATACAGCCGATCGTCTATCATCATGGCCGGCGCCTCTTCGCATACGCCCAGACATGCGGAAGGCAGCAGGGTGAACTTCCCGTCGCCGGTGGTTTCTCCGGGTGCGATGCCCAATCGTTCCATCAGGCGCTGCTTAACATCCTCGTACCCGACCAGCCAGCAGCTGACGCCGTCGCAGATGAGTATGACATGCCTGCCGACGGGTTTTCGATAGATCAGCGAGAAGAAGGTTGCAATGCTGTCGACCTCGGCGGCCGTCATGCCGAGCAATGCAGCCGCTTCTTCAAGCGCCTCGTCGGGCACCCAACCGCGATGCTTCTGAACCGTCTTCAACACATCTATCACCGCCGCCTTCATGGTCGGGGCCTTCCTTATCTCCTCTTCTATATCTCTTCTTTCTTCGACTGTCAGCATCTATTCACCTGTCGACATCCGCAAGAACGAAATCTATGCTTCCAAGTATCGCCATGAGATCTGGAATCATAAGCCCGCGGCATATCTGCGGTACCATCTGGAGGTGCGCAAAAGAAGGCGCCCTTATCCTGACACGGTAGGGCCAGGTGCCGCCATCGCTTATAAGATAGTAGCTGTTTATGCCCTTTGCAGCCTCTATGGGGATGGAAGCCTCTCCGGGTGGGATGACCGGCCCCCAGCTTACGCCCAGGAAATGATTGATGAGGGTCTCTATGTCATGCATGGTGTGTTCTTTCAGCGGTGGCACGGCGAGCGGATGGTGTGCCTTGTATGGGCCCTCAGGCATGTTATTCAGGCACTGCCCGATTATGCGCAGACTCTGGCGCATCTCTTCTATGCGGACGATGCCCCGGTCATAGCAGTCTCCGTTGACAGCGGTCGGGATATCGAATTCGAACTGGTCATATCCGCTATACGGTCTTTTCTTTCTCATGTCCCATTGCAACCCACAGGCGCGAAGTCCCGGCCCGGTCACGCCCCACTCGACCGCCTCATCTTTTGTATAACAGCCGATGCCCTTTGTCCTCGCCCTGAATATCTGGTTCCCCATGACTATGCGATCATACTCGTCGATCCTCGCCGGCAGATAGTCGAGAAAATCCTTTATCAGCCCATCCCATCCGCGCGGAAGGTCCTGGGCAACGCCTCCTATCCTGAACCAGTTGGGATGCATCCGGCCGCCGCATATGGCCGAGATGATGTCGAAGACCCGCTCCCTGTCGGTGAACATATAAAAGACCGGAGATAGAGCGCCGACGTCCTGCGCAAATGTGCCGTACCACACCAGATGGCTTGCGATGCGAAACAGCTCGCATAGCATGATCCTGATGACCTTCGCCCTGTCCGGCACACCTATCCCCGCAAGTTTTTCGACCGACAGTACATACGCGAGATTGTTCAGCACTCCGCCGAGATAATCTATCCGGTCCGTGTAAGGTATATATGTATGCCATGACTGGCGCTCGCCCATCTTTTCGGCCCCGCGATGATGGTAGCCGATGTCGAGCACAGACTCAACGATCTCTTCCCCGTCAAGTTCGAGAATTACCCTCAGAAGCCCATGGGTTCCGGGATGCTGCGGCCCCAGATTCAGAAACATCACGTCGGTGTCGCGGAGGTTTCTTTGCAGCCCCCACTCTTCGGGACGGAATTTGAGTTCCTCCTGACGCATAGTTTCCATTTCGTCCGGCAGGGTGAAGGCGGCCATATCAGTGGCCCGCGCAGGGTGGTCCTTGCGAAGGGGGTGGCCCTGCCAGTAATCCGGCATCAATATCCGCCTTAGCATCGGATGGCCGTCGAAGACAATGCCGAACATATCCCAGACCTCGCGTTCGTACCAGTTGGCCGACGGCCAGATTTCGACAATGCTGTCGACCGTTGGATATTCTCCCTTTAGCGGCACCTTGAGCCTTATGTCCTCGTTCCTTCCGAACGACATCAGGTGGTAGATGGCCGTAAACTCGCTGCTGGGCCTGACAGCGTGCGGATTGGGTATTTTGGCGCGTGCCCTTTCGTCGACGGCTGTCAGATCATAAAGCATTTCGTAAGGATGACCGACGTCATTCTTGAGGTAGCGGAGGATTGCCTTCAGCTTCTCTGCCGGTATTGCAGCGGTCGGCACATTGTCCCTGGAATCGAGCTCTGTTATATCTTCGCTCCCAAAGGCATGCTGAAGCTCCGAAATCACAGTGGCCTGGCCGATCATGTCCGCTTACACCTCATCCGGCGATCTCAGATCAACGATCCCAGTTCTTTCCGCGCGCAGAATGTCGCGCATCGATGGCGCAGGTGCCTTTTGCACTTCCTGAGGTCCTGCAACCCAGCTGAGTGGCCTCTTTTCGGCTCCAACCGCTTTTTGTAATAGCAGCAGACCTTCCATGAAGGCCTCGGGCCTTGGGGGACATCCGGGTATGTAGACATCCACAGGCAAAAATCTGTCCACTCCCTGCACGACACTGTAAATATCATACATCCCGCCGGAATTTGCGCATGATCCCATCGAGATCACCCATCGCGGCTCCATCATCTGGTGATACAGACGCTTGATCACAGGGGCGATCTTTACAAAGACGGTGCCTGCAACTATCATTACATCTGCTTCCCGGGGCGTGCCTCGTATTACTTCAGATCCGAATCTGGCTATATCGTGTCTGCTCGTGAGGCTTGTAGCCATTTCTACGAAGCAGCACGAGAGCCCGAAGTTGAAGGGCCACAGGGAATTCTTTCTTCCCCATGCGAGCAGGTCCTGCAGGCGCGAGAGTATGAGCACCCTGCCGACTGCCTCATCCAATGACGATGCCTGGACTTGAGGAGACCGATTGAACATCAGCGGGAGGGCCTTTCGGCAAAAGCTGCCGTATCTTTTTTCCGCGGGCCCCAATCGAGCGCCCCTGTCCGCCAAAGGTATGCGAGCATCGCCATTAACACAGATATGAAGACAGCCATGCCGATATAACCCGGCCAGCCGGTCTCAAACAGCGACACCGACCAGGCAAATATGAATACCGACTCAAGATCGAATATTATGAAGAACATTGCGATCATGTAGAACTTGATGTCGAACCTCATCCGCGCCGAGCCCGTGGACCTGACGCCCGATTCATAGGTCTCTTCCGTATCGCAATCCCTGTGCTTCTGCCCCAGAAGGTACGAGGCCACAATCATGGCGGCTGATACGACAAAAACGGCTACGGCATACAGAATGAACGGCCCCAGGGCCCCCTGACTCATGGACACTCCTTGTTACGGTATATATGTATGAGTACCAGTGTAGCAAGTAAATAATCGAGATACAATTTCAGTGCAAGATGTAATATAAATCATGTCTTCAAACTTTGCAGGGATAGAGGCTCTGGCGCTCCATTGAAATTTCCGGGGTTTTTCCTGAGTATCATCTTCAGCCTGCTGATTCCGGGTGTATTGCGCTATTGCCATGAATCCGAATGATATATGATTTCAATCGGTATCCCGGATGAAGTATAGTTATAGAAAATATCCGAAAGGGAGGAGTGCATCATGAAAAGGTTTTCTCTTGCAGTGCTGGGCGCCTTCGTGCTCATGCTTTTCGCAGTCAACCTTTATGCAGCCGATCTCGAACTCGCCATCCCGCTTCCGCTGACAGGCTCAGAGGCCAAGTTCGGAGAGATCCAGAAGAGATCCTACGAGATAGCGGCGGCCGAGATCAATGCCAAGGGAGGCATCAAGGGCAAGAGGCTTGTCCTTCACTTCGAGGATTCCCAGGCAAAGCCCGAGACCGCCAGGGCCATTGTGGAGAAGCTCATCGGAAACAAGCAGCCCATAATCGTGGGAGAATACACCTCTTCCTGCGCCAAGGCGGTCGCAGCCGTTGCCGAGGAGAGGAAAATCCCCTATCTGGTGGTCGCGAGCGCAGCCGACGAGATCACCCAGAAGAACTATAAATACGTATTCCGTCAGAACGCCACTAACGCTCATTACGCCGATGCGGTCATATCCTTCATGACCCAGGTAGTTAAGCCCAAGTCAATGGCCATCATTTACGAGAGCACCAACTTCGGGACCTCCGGCGCCGAGGACATGGAAAAGCAGGCCAGGAAACTGGGCATCAATGTAGTCGTAAAGGAGAAGTACGAAAAAGGCGCAGTCGATTTCAAGCCCATCCTCTCGAAGGTTAAGGCAGCGCGGCCCGACGTCATCTACATGGTCTCATACGTCATGGATGCCTCCCTTCTGATGAAGCAGATCAAGGAGCTCCGCATCGACGCAAAGCTCTATGCAGGCGGCGCTGCCGGCTTCGCCATCCCCGAATTCATCCAGAACGCCAAGGACGCTTCGGAATACGTTGTCACCGCGACCCTGTGGTTTCACAAACTCAATTATCCTGGGGCAAAGGCCTATGCGGATAAGTACAAGCAGAAATACGGAGACTATCCTTCCTATCACGGGGCTTCTGCATACTCTGCCATGTATGTAGTTAAGAACGCCCTTGAAAAGGCCAAAAGCTGGAGCCCCGAAGACATAAGGACGGCCCTCAAGTCTACCGATATGATGACCGCATACGGCCCGGTAAAGTTCGAGGACAAGGACGGATACCAGAACCAGAATTTCCACGAGACCTTCGCGCTTCAGGTGCTTAAGGGAAACCATGAGCTGATCTGGCCGACCAAGTATGCCTCGGCCAAGTACATATATCCGATCCCTGCCTGGAGAGACAGAAGGTAAGGGGGATAAGCGACCGATGGCGCCTCATATCGAACTGCTCCTGCAGACCCTGATAGCCGGGATACTACTTGGCGGGCTCTACGCCCTGATAGGTCTCGGCATGGCGCTCATCCTGGGAGTCATGAGGATCATAAACCTTGCGCATGGCGATCAGATGATGATCGCCATGTACATCGCCTTCTTCGGGTACGACCTCTTCCAGATAGACCCTTACCTCTCGATATTCATAGCCGCGCCTGCCCTCTTCCTCCTCGGGGTGGGGCTCCAGAAGTTCCTCATTACGCCTGTCCTCAGGGTCGAGTCCATCCTGCCCCATAACCAGGTCATCCTGACGGTCGGAATAGGTATGGTCTTATCTAACCTGGCTACGGTCTTCTTCACCTCGGACTACCGCTCGACGCCCGTCTCTTATGCGACCACGGCATGGTATCTGTCCGATTATTGGAAGGACGCTCCTATCGAGCTTTCTCTTTCCCTTCCGTGGTCCGTATCCTTTGTATTTTCGGTAGCCATAACGGCACTATTATGGTTCTTCCTCGGCAGGACCGATACGGGCAGATCCATCAGGGCGACCGCCCAGGACTTGGATGCGGCCCTCCTGATGGGCGTGAACGTTCAGCGCATGAGGATGCTCACCTTCGGCATAGGCTCGGCCCTGGTCGGTGCAGCAGCCTGTCTCTTCATTCCGATCTATTATCTCTATCCAGCCCTGGGCAAGCAATTCACGAACATAGCCTTCGTCATCACCATCCTCGGAGGACTCGGTTCGGTCGAAGGGGCCATCGTCGGGGGAGTGATCCTGGGCATCTTCGAGTCCCTCACATCTACCTATCTCGGTATGGGATGGGCGCCTGCAGGGAGGTTTATCATCTTCGTCCTTGTGCTCATCTTCCTGCCCGGTGGCGTCGCCTCCCTCATGAAAAAGAAGAGGTTCGCCAAATGACGACGATGAAGAAATACTTTCCCCTCATAGTCCTCGGATGCCTGGCGATGCTTCCTCTCA
>Ga0187785_10000134_pt1 | contig 27858 bp, 22 predicted proteins | sample 0815_BV2_4_20_MG_FD_132466 | JGI IMG/M metagenome (GOLD analysis project Ga0187785, IMG submission 132466) | Tropical peat soil microbial communities from peatlands in Department of Meta, Colombia - 0815_BV2_4_20_MG | ecosystem: Environmental > Terrestrial > Soil > Wetlands > Peat | place...
GGCTTGAGCAGCAATCTCAAGCTCTTCAAGAGAGCAGTTCTCAGCATTCGGCTTGTTTGCGGACCGCGGCATACACCGCGTTGAATCATACTTTCGATCACAACGCGAGACAAAACAACATCGTATCGGAATTTACTTTTGGCAATCGCTATATGCTCTTTCTCCGGCTCGGCTCCAGCGACATGGGAGACCTCCTCAGCGCTCGTGAACTCGCATCCTATGCCGCTGAACCTCAACGCCCTTGCTATTGATCTGGTTTCAGCCAATTCAACCAATGAGTCAGCCAGTCGAGCATCCCTTTGGGCCGAGGCTGTCCCCGTACCGTTGAATTTGCCTCTTTGGCTCTCGACAGTCGCCCTGACAACTACAAACTCATTGTCCATTTTTACGATCTCAGTCCGAATCCCGATCTGATCGTTGTTCTCGTGGAGGATACGCAGCCTCCCGCCAACAACCGGGAATATTGTGGTTTGCCATTCGTTGCCGACCTTGACTTTGCGACTTACCAGCTCGCTTTCGTGAAAGTGACCGTTTCCATTTGTTCCCATTTTGGACCTCCTTTCATGATGGATTCTGTTTCTCTTTAGATTTAGGGCGGGCGCATGCGCGGACATCAGATTCTCTTCAGGGCATGGTATCCGCCGAAAGCTGCAACTAAGGCGCCGTCGATTGGGCCGGGAATGGGGTTCAGGATGATGTATAGGATCACCAGCAAAATGATCAGTCCTACTCCCCCTGGCTCTCGACACGATCCACTCATTGCAAATCCTCCTCTCGTGCGTACTTCTTTTGATCAGGTCTATCCCTCAAAGGAGAGACCCTCTAAACCCTCAAATATAGATAAGAATGGAAGATGCAGGCAGGATTACATAAGGACAAATATTTTGAGAGACGGGGCGGCAACTGGTGGATCGAACAATCTTTTGACAAAGCCCTGTACTTCATTCTACATTTAGCAATACCATGGAATTGAGATGCCGGTCGTTCCGGCCGACAGCAGATGCTTTTGTCTTGCGGTTGGGATAACGGCTTTAGAAACTTTCCCGGAACCGAGAAATTGGATCTAAGTCTTATTTTGTTTCGGCATAGGACTGCTTAAGAAATTCAAATCGGGGAGGAAATAATGAAGACGGGATTATTCGTATCGGTAATTCTCGCTGTCGCCTTGGCAGTTATGCCGGCTGTTTTGCCCGCCACTGCTCAGCAGCTCACCGAGCCCAAGGGGCTGCCGCAAAGCGACCGTTGGACGAGTTCACCGACGACACCGGAAGCTGCACAGCAGACCACCGACGTTCCGGGCTCGCCGAGTGCGACCACGACAATCGATGGCGACCAGATTCCGGCACCGCCGCAGAAGTTTGGCGGCAAGATCGGGCGCACGACAGCGGATTCTGAGCCTTATTGGCCTGCACGCATCGTGCCGCCGAAAGGCGCTCCCAATGTGCTTCTGATCATGACCGACGACGTCGGCTTCGGTGCGCCATCCACTTTCGGCGGAGTGATTCCGACGCCCGCACTGGACCGTATCGCTGCTAACGGTCTGCGCTACACCAACTTTCACTCGACTGCATTGTGCTCGCCGACCCGTGCCGCGCTGATCACAGGTCGAAATCATCACTCTACGGGCTTCGGCGTCATCGCCGAGCAGGCCACCGGCTACCCCGGCTACGACAGTATCATCACCAAAGACAAGGCGACCATCGGCAAGATACTGAAGGATAACGGCTATCGCACTTCCTGGTTCGGCAAGAACCATAACACGCCCGCCTTTCAGGCGTCCTCCGCTCTTGGGCCGTTCGACCAGTGGCCGGTGGGCATGGGCTTCGAGTACTTCTACGGCTTCATGGGTGGAGACACCAACCAGTGGCAGCCGGCGAACCTGGCGCGGAATACGACATACATCTATCCGTTCCAGGGCAATCCCAAATACAACCTGATCACCGCGATGGCCGACGAGGCAATTGCGTACATGAACCAGATCAATACGCTGGCCCACGACCAGCCGTTCTTTGTTTATTACGTGCCCGGCGCCACCCATGCTCCGCACCATCCGACACCGGAATGGATCAAGAAGGCTACGGAGCTGAAACTCTTCGATAAGGGCTGGAACAAGTTGCGTGAGCAAATCTTCGAGAACCAGAAGAAGCTGGGAGTGATTCCGAAAGACGCCAAGCTCACGCCCTGGCCCAAAGACCTACTGAAAGAGTGGGACCAACTCTCGGCCGACGAGAAGAAGATGTTCCTCCGGCAGGTCGATGTGTACGCCGCGTATCTGATGTACGTGGACCATGAGATCGGACGCGTGATCCAGGCCGTGGAGGACATGGGCAAGCTCGACAACACGCTGATCATCTACATCAGCGGTGACAACGGTTCGAGCGCCGAGGGAACACTGATCGGAACTCCGAACGAGGTCGCGATGTTCAATGGAGCGATGGTGCCGGTAGCTGAGCAGCTCAAGTACTGGTACGACCTCTGGGGCTCCGACAAGACCTACAACCACATGGCAGTTCCCTGGACGTGGGCATTCGACACTCCGTTCTCCTGGACCAAGCAAGTCGCATCGCACTTCGGCGGCACCAAGCAGGGAATGGCCATTTCGTGGCCGGCCGTAATCAAGGACAAGGGCGGCATCCGCAACCAGTTCCATCACGTCATCGACATCGTGCCGACCATCCTGGAAGCGGCGCGAATCAAGCAACCAACGGAGGTTGACGGCATCAAGCAGAGCCCGATCGAGGGCGTCAGTATGATGTACACCTTTGAAGAGAAGAACATCAACGCGCCGTCGACCCACAAAACCCAGTACTTCGAGATGATGGGCGACCACGCGATCTACCACGACGGCTGGATCGCCAGCACCAAGGTCATGCGTCCACCGTGGGACGTCAGTGGTGGACTCGGCCTGGACCCCACCAAGTACCCGTGGGAACTGTACGACCTCTCTAAAGATTGGACTCAATCGGAGGACGTGGCGGGGAAATATCCGGACAAGCTCAAGGAAATGCAGGAGCTGTTTTGGAAGGAAGCGGAGAAGTACCAAGTGCTGCCGCTGGATGCGACCATGGTGACTCGCGCTATCACGCCACGGCCGAGCATCACGGCAGGCCGCAACGTGTTCACATGGACAGCACCGCTGACCGGCACTCCCAATGGTGATGCGCCGAGCATTCTCAATGCGTCATACAATTTCAAGGCCGAAATCGAGATCTCCCAGGGCGGAGCCGAGGGCATGCTGATTACCCAGGGCGGCCGCTTCGGTGGGTACGGCTTCTATCTGCTCCAGGGCAAGCCGGTCTTCACGTGGAACCTGGTCGACTTGAAACGAATCAAGTGGAAAGGTCCGGACGTGCTGGCTCCCGGGAAGCACGTGCTTGAGTTCGACTTCAAATACGACGGACTGGGCATGGGTACACTTGCCTTCAACAACATGAGTGGCCTCGGCCGCAGCGGAACCGGCGTATTGAAGGTCGATGGCAAGGTGGTCGCGGAACAGAAAATGGAACGCACTATCCCGTTCATCCTGCAGTGGGACGAGAACCTCGACGTAGGCTCTGACACTGGCACGCCGGTGGATGACGACGACTACCAGGTTCCGTTCGCCTTCACAGGCAAGATCAACAAGATCACGCTGACAATCGATCGGCCGAAGCTTTCGCCAGAGGACATCAAGAAGCTTGAAGCGGCCACGCGGAACAATAGGGTAAGCGAGTAGCAGTAACGGAAATTCACGGGCAGCTCTCCCCAGGGCTGCCCATTCCTCCCCAAGAATTGGAATTATGGCTGCTTCAACGGACCTCTTCGAAAGATTCCCCCATGAACTTGGCGATCATATCTAGTCAATCAACCGAGAATTGGTAAGTTTGAAGATCATTTGTACATGTGTGATTGGCCGGACACTTTTCATTCACAAGGAGCAACGCATGCAATCAAAGACGCTTAGGCCGGTAGTCATGGCTTTCACCTTCATCGTCCTGGTCGCCATACCATGTCTGGGTCAGGGCGAGGTAGGCATTCTCGAAGCCAAAGCCATTGCCGAGGAAGGCTTCATCTATGGCCTTCCTATAGTGATGAATTACGCGGTCATGTACGAGTACGCGGTAGATCGTAGTTCGGGTCAGTTCAAGGCCCCGTTTAACAAGATCCTAAACGAAGCGCGGGTGTTTACCTATAAGGATACCGCAATCGTCACTCCAAACAGCGACACGCCCTATTCCATCTTGTGGATGGATTTGCGTGCCGAACCAATCGTGCTCTCCGTTCCGGCCGTAGAGAAGGGGCGGTACTACTCGGTCATGCTTTGCGACGGGAACACATTTAACTATGGCTACATCGGCAGCCGGGCAACAGGGAACGAGGCTGGAGACTATCTAGTCGTTGGCCCCGACTGGAAAGGCGAAACACCCTCTGGTATCAAGAAAGTGTTCCGGTCATCCACGCAGTTCTCCGCGGCTGCATACCGTACCCAACTCTTCAACCCCGAAGATATGCCGAACGTAGTCAAAGTCCAATCAGGCTACAAAGTGCAGCCGCTATCCGCTTATCTGAAGCAGCCAGCGCCTCCTACTGCACCCGCCGTGAACTTCCCCAAGATCGACAAGGAACTGGCCAAGACTAACTTCTTCGAATACCTGGACTTTGCCTTGCAGTTCGCCCCTGCCGGGCCAGAGGAAAAGGAGATCCGTGCCAAACTGGCTAAGATAGGCGTTGGGCCTGGAAAGACCTTCAATTTCAAAGACCTTGATCTCAAACAGAAACTGGAATTCGGTCTGGGGATGAGAGAAGGGGAAAAGAAGGTGGAGGAGAAAGTCGCTAATCTTGGCAAGGAGATAAATGGTTGGCGGGTCAGCTCGGCGTTCGGCGACCGGGATTTTTACCACGGTGACTGGCTGCTCCGCGCAGCCGCTGCCAAAGCGGGAATTTATGGCAACGACGGAATTGAAGCCATGTACCCTATGACTCGCAACGACGCGGAAGGACAGCCGCTCGACGGAAGCAAGCACAACTACACGCTCACCTTTGCAGCCGGACAATTCCCGCCGGTCAAGGCCTTCTGGTCCGTCACGATGTACGACGGCAAGTCTCAGTTGTTGATCGAGAACCCGATTAATCGCTACCTCATCAACTCTCCAATGTTGCCGAACATGAAGAAAACCGAGGATGGCTCACTAAGCCTCTATATTCAGAAGGACTCGCCGGGCAAAGATAAGGAATCCAACTGGCTGCCCGCCCCGAATGGCCCGATCTATCTGGTCATGCGTCTGTACTGGCCGAAGACGGAGCCACCTTCGATCCTGCCGCCTGGGGAAGGCTCGTGGAACCCACCAGCCGTTGTGAAAGTCAAATGATTAGCCTGCGAACCAACCGAGTCGTGTCTACCGGGCACGGCTCGCAACTTCACCATAGTGCTCACTCCCTTTTGTAGGTCTATCCCTCAAAGGGCAGACCCTCTAAACCCAAAGATATAGTCTTATGATTATGAAGGGATATGGATAGACTTAAGATATCGTGTGTGTATTACCCTGAACTACCGAACGTTACCTCATGGGAGGATTCGAGATGAGAACATCCTTCAGAACTGCCCTATTCAAGGTGATTTCTGTCGAGGATTTCGGTGCGTATATCGGAATGGTAATCGGCAGATCAATCGAGGCGGAGAGAGAAATGGGGCTTGGGACCCAAAAGTTGAAGGCGGGCGAAACGGGAGCTATTAAGGGGCTTATTCTCAGAAAGAGCGTACGTAAGCGAGGGATGATGGCTCCCGAAAAGGGAGGTCTCTCGCATCCATCCGAATAGAATAGCGCCAAACAAGAGAGAATCAGCGACTTGCCACCGTGGCAAGTCTACTCTTTGCTCGTTGATAACAAGTCCTTAATCCCATCCATAATTTCTTTCTGTCTCTTCGCATTCAGACCGTCGATTAGAATCTTTGTGCCGTCTCCCGATAGACGAACCTTGCAACCTCCGACTTCCACGAACTTCGGCTTTCGCCCGCCCTTCTTCTTTTCCCTTCTGGCCCGGAGCGTTCGAACCTGCTTCTCGAATTCCTCGGCTGATTCCGTGGCGATTGTTTCTTCATTTTCCTGCACATGTTCCGCACAGTTCGGTATCCGGGAGGCGATCAAGAGTCTCTTGATTCCCAGATGGCTCAATTGAGGCAAGTGTTCCCCGAATCCTTCGTACACACGCAGGTAGTTATAAGCCGTTCTCTCGGGAATCCCCGTGTAGCGTATCCACGTGAGGAAGAGTTTTTGAGGCTTGAGGGCCTTGCGCACTTCGGACAGGAGGTGGCCTGTCTCGTACAATGACTGCATCATGGCCCCCATCACCGGATAGGCTTTCTGAAACAATCCGATGAAGGCTTCTTTTGTGTCGCCGTCAAACGGGACCTCCTCGCCCTTGTCGTTGTTGATGATGACGGACTCTCGCAGTCTCCGCACCGCTTTCTCAACCCGATCACGGGGCACGAGAGTCATAGTCTCGGCCTGCACAGGCACTTCCTCTTGCGAGGGTACCGTGGCAATCTCCGCAATTTCCTGCTTCATGACCTCAACCGCTTCCTTCCGCCTTGGCATCCGTCCTTCCTCCTTATCCGTTGCCACGTTCATTGCCTTCAATGGTTCGGCACCCTAACACAGGCGAGAAATCCGGCAATCCATAAAATTGCTCAAAATCCATCTGACTGAGCCTGAGATGTTTTCTCTTCAACAGATCTGGGCGCACACTGGAACGGAAATCGGCAGGTCAGTCGAGGCGGGAACAGAAATGGTGCTTGAGAGCGCAGAGTTGAGGCCGCCGCGCCGCAGGAGTGGTCGGGCGCCTGCTCTAAAGTATGGCAGAGCGAGACCTATTGTTGAAAAGCTAGTACACGTCGAAAAAAGTCATCTAATGAAATCGAAAAATCTGGGATGCCATAAACTGTTTCGGCCGGTTGTCTTTGGGGCCCTGTTATTGAGCGTGACCATCCGGTAAGATAGGCTCGAAAATGAAATAGGAACGCTTCTCAGGTAAACTGATCGGGATTCGCCAAAATCAAATCATGTGTGGCTTCTACGAAGACGGACCCGAAGAATAGCCCGTCCCTTATCGATGTTTAGACGGCAATGACAAGCTCAAGAGAGTGAGATAGCAACGAAATTTCAGCTAACGACCAGCCACATGATCCAAACTTTTTTGGGATCAGAAGTGGCTTAAGGGAACTAACATGATCTTTTCATTGAAAAAGCGCTTTCTTGTCTTCCTCCTGTTGCCCGTGACCTTGGTTCTTCTCGCAATAGGTCTCGGTTCCTTTTTTTACGCTCGGTCGTACTTGCTTGATGAATGGACAACCACAACCAGGTTGAGATTGGAATGGACCGCACACCAAATCCAGATGAGGTTGAACCGCCAGCGGGAATTCATTGACCTGTTCGTCAAGGCTGAGTCTTACGACTCTTCGAAGGCTATCCAGGCCTTTATCGTGAAGCAGATGGAGGAAATGCAGGGTGTGCGTTCCGTAGAAATTCAGCCCACGGTTCAGGATAAAGCCAGAACTGAAGGCCAGCGGGGACAGGCTCAGGCGACCGGCCAATCCGACAAAGAGTCGTCCGGCAAGCGGATCGTAGCCGGGAATCAGACTCCGCATGGCTGCATCGGCATGAACCCCGCTGAGTGTCCTATGCAGTCGAATGGGACCACAGGGATGCGTTGTAGAGACCTGGCTATTGATCAGTCTCAAAATTTGCTGTCAATCTCAAGGACCTTCGGGGGAACTACGGAAAATCCCGAGAACAAGATCGTAGTCACGACTGCGTTCGACTCGTTTATGAAAGGAATACTGGAAACTGGTCATTGGCAACAAAGCCAAGCATGCTTGGTAAAATTGGACGGCACATATCTGGCTCACACCAATGTCGCGATGAACCAGTCGAGTAGACTCGGCGAAGGAGGCGATCCCCTTGAAAAGAAAGTCGTGGAAGAGATGCAAACAAAGGCGTTCGGGACCGTTTTTGGCGCCGGCCATCCGCCAGACAGGGTAATTAGCTTTTACAACGTGCCGAGCACCGATTGGTATCTTGTCTTGCGCTCCCGAGGAAACGTCATCTTGGCCCCCGTCTTTCGCTTCAGCGTCAGATATGGCCTGGCGGGAATCCTTTCGTTGTTTTTCGTTGGACTGCTGATACATTGGAACACTCGTCCCATGGCTCAATCGGTGGCAGAAATCTCCGAGGCTGCAGAGGCAGTTTCGAACGGGGATTATTCAGTTGAGGTTTCGGAAAAGGGCTCCGATGAAATCGGCCTGCTTAAGCGACGTTTCAACGAGATGATACGGGGCCTTAAGGAACGTGACCTGATTGAGCACACGTTCGGCCGGTATATCGACAGACGAGTCGCCGCAGACCTATTGGCAAAACCCGAAGCCCTGCAGTTGGGAGGTAAACATCAAATAGTAACAATACTGATGGCAGACCTGGGCGGATTCACCGAAATGTGCGAAGGATTGTCACCGGCTCAGGTAATCAGGATTCTCAACAGGCATTTCTCAGCAATGATAGCCGTAATAGAAAAATACAAAGGTATTATCGTGGATTTCTACGGTGACTCGGTGCTGGCTTTCTTTGATGGTACGGATGTGGATGTAACGGGTAGGGCTCTCGATGCCATCCAATGCGCGTTGGCCATGCAGAAGGAACTTGAAACGGTTTCGGAACGGAACTCGGCTGAAGGACTCCCTGAACTAAACATGCGGACAGGCATTCACACGGGTGAAGTAATAGTCGGCAATATTGGATCGGAGATACGTGCCAAGTATGGGATAGTCGGATCTGCCGTCAACGAGACGGATCGTATCCAATCCTGTGCGGATTTCGGGCACACGCTCGTATCGGAGGAGACCTATACGAGACTGGCAGATAGGCTAGTGGTAAGCCGGAAGCCGGGAAATCGCCTCAAGGGTCTTGAAAGCCTGAGAGACCTTTACGATGTGACTGCCGTGAAAGACTTTGCTCCAGCCTAGAATAGGCGGGTGAAAGAGGAAGCCGTGTCCGTCATTACTTGCCGCCGTCAACGTTCAAGACGATGTGATCAATCAGGCATTTCGTGGTGGCTCCTCCTGACCACAGATCCAGAAGAGACTGAATAAGGCTGCTTCTGCCGGCAATAGGCTTAGCAGTAAGAATAGCAGGCGACCCCGCGCTTGATTACGGTTGGAACGTAACGGTTGGATTTCCACGGACGGTTGCGCAGAGTGGAACGTCAGTAGTCCCTCTTGCGGAAAATCCGGGGTGCCGTTAAGTTAGGGGCACTGCCCCCATTCACATCGACCAAGCGTCTGGTGGGAACCTGTGCTCTGAAAGCATGACCGAATGAGCCTCCTCGGCAATGGGGCTACCCAACCAGATTTGGCGGTAAATTCATACAAGCGGAGCTACTGAGATGAATTGCAGAAGATGCAACACTGAAATCCCGAATGGTGATGAGAGGGATTTCCATGGGCAAACGTTGTGTGAAGACTGTTACATGGATGCTCTCTCTCCCACCAGAACCTGTGATCCGTGGTCGGTCCATAGCGCAAAACAGTTGGGTGACAAGACTGGCGGACTCCACACCAGCCCGATGCAAGACATGATTTTGGAGATACTGGCTGAAACACGCGGAATTGAACCCGGCGATTTAGCCAAGCGTCTGGCGATACTACCTGTCGAATTAGATAGGGAAATAGCCGCATTGAGACACATGGAAAAACTAAGAGCAGAACTGCGGGAGGGTCGGAAATACATCGTGTTGTGGTAGTCCGGCGGCTGGGCGAAAATACATGTCTTTGCAGAATGTCATTAGTTTATCAGGCCAATTGCTGAGGGGCTATGCCGGACAATACAGCCTTGGAAGCTCACTGGTATGAAAAAGCTTATGATTGCGGACCTGACAGTCGTTGCACTTCTCCTTGCCTTTGCCACACCGCTCTGGTCACAAGAAGACGGCTCATCGGCTGCTTTGGATAGGAGAGTGAAGGCCTTCCTCGGTAGCCATGCGAGTGAGTGGCACGATTGGAATGTGCCGGAAGTAGACGGCAAGTTACTCCATGACATTATCCTCAGGAATGGCTATAAAAAGGCCCTTGAGATTGGTACCTCGACCGGGCATTCTGCAATTTGGATTGCCTGGGCGCTCAGCAAAACCGGTGGGAAGTTGATCACCTTGGAAATTGACGAATCGAGATACAAAACGGCGCTGGGAAATTTCAGAAAAGCCGGACTTTCGGCATATATCGATGCACGCCTCTGCGACGCACACGAACTCGTCCCTGAGCTGGAGGGACCCTTCGATTTCGTCTTCTCCGATGCTGACAAAGGCTGGTACAAGAATTATTTTGATGTGTTAGCACCGAAACTGGCTGTGGGCGGCTGTTATGCCACACACAATGTTTCAGATCGCAGGGGCGGCAGTTTTGGTTTGAGCAGTTATGTCGAGTACCTCAAGGGACTAAGAAACTTTGAGACAACCTTTAACAACAGCGGCGCCGGAGTTGCCATCAGCTACAAGAAATCCGAGAAGTAGGTGGCGGTGCAAGACCATTCAAGCCCAGAACTCGAAAGAAAACTCGGGCTCTTCCCGTTAACGAATATAGTCATCGCCAACATGGTTGGGGCAGGAATTTTCACCACCAGCGGATTGCTGATGAGCGATCTGAGGAACCCATTTCTCATGCTGGTACTGTGGGTTGTTGGTGGTGTGATCGCTCTTTGCGGCGCACTCGCATACGGGCAGCTGGGGGCCGCAATACCACAAGCCGGGGGAGAATACGTCTTCCTTTCGAGACTTTATCATCCGCTTTTGGGATTCCTCAGCGGGTGGACTTCCTTCATCGTTGGATTCTCAGCCCCGATTGCAGCCTCGGCCATTGGTTTCAGCGAATATTTTGCGCGGGCCTGTCCGCAGTTCGTGCTTTGCGGAAATCCGGCAGTTCTCAAAAAGATTCTTTCCATAGGCGTCATTCTACTTTTTACCGGCATTCACGTGCGAGGCATTGAGTTTGGCGCTCGTGTTCAAAATCTGCTGACGATTTCGAAGGTCTTGCTCATTGCCTCTTTGATCTTTGGAGGCCTTTTGTTTGGGTCGGGGAATCTCCGGCACTTCACTCAAGGAAGTGCATGCTCTTTTTCCCTCGTGGGATGGAAAACCGCGGGCCTCTCGTTGATGTGGATCATGTTTGCCTACAGCGGATGGAACGCATCGACCTACATTGGCTCCGAAATTCAGAATCCGACGAAAAATATTCCCCGATCTCTCTTTCTGGGAACCGGCGTGGTGATGGTGCTTTATCTCTGTGTCAACATCGTCTTTGTCTATGCAGTACCCCCCGAGGAAATGGAGGGCGTCATCTCCATCGGGGGGCTGGCCATGGGAAAACTCTTTGGCCCTTCTGCTGAAACCCTCTTTTCTCTGATGATCGCGTTGGCTCTTTTTTCGTCCTTGAGCGCATTCATCATCCTCGGTCCTCGGGTTTATTACCCCATGGCTCGGGATCGAGTATTTTTCAGAGACCTTGTACGTGCAGATCCCAGATCCAAAGCTCCTGTCCGGGCGATTACCTTGCAAGGGTGCATTTCTTCAATTATGGTGCTTACAGGGACATTCGATCAGATCTTGACCGTGATGGGATTTGCGCTCGGCATCTTTCCGCTATTCGCCGTGGCGGGTGTGTTCCGGCTGAAACAATCCGGACTGAAGACCACCGTCCTCTCAGGAATCCGGGGGGCGGCAATAACCTACCTTATAACCGGGGTATTCATTCTTGTCCTGTCCTTTTTCCAGAGGCCAATCGAGTCATCAGTAGCCATCCTGAGTGTTTTTATGGGTGTACCGGTTTACACCTGTTTCAAGTGGAAATACAACGATACACGTAGTTGATACCGATTCGCTTTTTCTTTCGTAATCTAGTGAGCTGGAATGTCTTTCGCTACGGACGACGCAAAGCCGTCTGATCACTACGCTCAAGACATCCCAGCCTCCGCATCTTCGACATGTAAAAGCGAAATGGTATGAGATGTTGCCATGAAGAGCTTCAGATCGCTGGGTGCAGGAGGAGATGGGTTGCTGGAGCATTTCCCGAATATCTGTATCCTCCCTGATCGCAAGACCGCGTAAAAACACACGGAACACATGACCAGCACTAGGAGCCAACTGAGGAGCTTGCAGCAATCAAAATACTGAATTCATAAGCTGTACGAAGCTGCCAATAGCTTTTCCTACTTGGCATGCAACTTTTTTACCCATTCCGGAACTGAAGCCTCGGGAACACTGTCATAGGCCGGCATATAGGGCTTGAGATCAATTATTGGAGAGCCATCGAACGCGTCTATATCCTCGACTACGATGCCGGACTCATCTACGGACCTGATTTTGCACACGGTCAATCCTATGAGATTCGGACGGAACGGTGAACGGGTGGCGAACACTCCACTGAGCGGATTTGCTTTGTCGCCCCTTGGATGGACCCTGAGAGTAGCCCGTTTTTCCGCTGAGTCATTTCGATCAAACCAGTAGAAGACCAGAACATGAGAAAATTTGTCGAGTCCCAGGAGCCCATCTCGAAACCGGGGAAAGATCTCAAGCGAATTTTTTCCAAAACTTTTGGAGACTTTTCCGATTGGTTGAACGGAATAGACTTCCGCCATAGATTTAGAGGAGACCGCCAGTGCAAGGATTACGGACAATACGGAACAGAAGCGGTTCATTGATCGTGAAACTCCTTTCTGAGGGAAAATGTATTGGGTGTTTGCTCGGTTATTCGCCTCTCATACCAATGTGCATTCAAACGAGGAACATTGGGGGGAACTTCTTTGTAACGGAATTATGCCTTTTCCAAAGAATCGGGTCATAAAACCAGTGTCATTGAGAGGAGTGAAACGACGAAGCAATCTGTGCTTACCGATTAGGAGATTGCCACGGGCTTGCGCCCTCGCAATGACGGTCACCTTCTTTCTCAAGTGAATAATTCCGCTTTGTAAAGAGTTCCCCCCAAACCCCCTTCCAGAAACTTCTATCATTTGCCGGAACTCCCTATTTCCATCCAGGAAATGGGGGTTCCGGCGTGTGATAAAAGTTCTTGAGGTGGGGTTCGGGGAGGAACTTCTTACAAGAAGTGCCTCCCCGATCTTACATGCATGAACCCGAATTGGTATCAAACGTTGTTGCTGCCTTAAACTTGGCCACGTCACACGTTGTCGTTGCTTCACCGGAGAACCGCAAAAAATTTTGCCGAACTGGCCTCAAAGATATTTCCTTTTCAAGCTGTCTGCCATCCGATTCACCGCAGCGAAGGCTCTCTCCACGGTGCGCTCCTTGTCCGGGTTCACCAGGCAGCACGTAGCCGGAGAAAGCATGGAGTTGGCAACGAGTTTTTGCCGATCGATGCCCTTGGACCAGAGGATTTCCCAAACTTTTTCGAGGCGCTGGATCAAAGAAGGGATCTCCTCTCTGCTGAATGCCTCGAAACCGGTAGGCACGATTCCCCAAACGATGACTCCATCACGATCAAGAAACCGCTTGATGGCAGGTGCATATGAGGAAAAGATTTCCGCATTGGTGTAAACATCTAAGGAGAGCACGTCCAGGTCCAAATTCAACAGGAAATCCCAATCCGGATTACCGCACAAATGAATCCCCCGGGGTCGGTCCACTTGGGCGAAGAATTGGTCCAGGTCGCCCTTGGCCTTCATGTCACCATATCCAGCCATGGCTGAGAACAGGAACTGCAATCCCGGTTCATCCACGAACATGAAGGCATTGGCATTGCGCTGTTTGAGCCGCGCCAACTGGACATTCAGTCGTCTGGCCAAGAAATCAAGCATGAAGGGCCGTACGTTGTCATCAAAAAGAATAGGGCGGTCATTCTGGTCCAGGATGTTGAATCCGAAACTGATCGGCCCTTCCATTTGGCCCCTGATGGCCGGCTTGTCTTTGAGGTCCAGCGCCAGAAATCGATGGTAGACCTCCGAGTAGGTCTGGCTCACGTCAAAATAGGTCGGGTCGTCAAAACGCAGCAACGCCTCTTCCAGCTCTTCGGCAAATTTGTCGAATGAAAAGCGCAGTGTTCGTTTTTCCATGTCCAGGATGATGCCGGGAAAGTGTTCTGCCGCCTGCACATACATATCTTCATAGTAGCTGTAGTTTGGCAATTGCGGCCAGAAGGGTACGTTCATCGATAGAGCCATGTTCAAAGCCCGCGACACGTCGGTGTGAGGCATTACAGCCATGGCTGTCGTCAGGAGGCTGCCGGGAATGTTGTGACTCATATGTTTCTGCTCCGTCTGTGGCAATAATAACTCAGTTGCACATTTTCTCTTCAGGCACACTTGATGTTGCTTTTCTGTAAAATATAAATTCCGCTAAAGCAACTCAATGAACTTTCCCGATTTATTCCCCCCATGCAGCGCCAAGGTTATGGATATCGAGATCTTGAATTCTTTGGTCTCAAGATGTATGCCTTTCACATGATGAAGGATGCTCTTGTCGGGTCGGATGAACCTTGTATTATGCCCACAACGAGGAGAACCCATGGCGACCACGCACACGAACAAAGCCACGGCCATCAAGGCCCGGGCGCTGCAGCTCGGCTACACCGGATGCGGTATCATACCGGTGAATTTTTACAGGGAGTTCCATGATGAACTGGACCGGCGGAGCGAACTTTTCCCACACTCAGCCTTCTTCTACGACCTCATCAGGCCGATGGCCGAGGTGCACGGCAAGTACCCGTGGGCGCAGTCCATCGTCGTCGTCCTGAGGCGCTACGACCGCCCATACGCCATGCCGCAGCAATTGAACGGCCTCGTGGGCCGTTTCTACCTGGTGGACAGCCGCCTTTCCTTTTGCCGGGAGTACGCCAACGCCGAGGCCTTGCTTAGCTTCATGCAGTCCTTGGACCTACAGGCCGTCTCAACCACCCCGCTTGTGCCCGCGCGCTGGTCGGCTGTACGGGCCGGGCTGGGCAAATTCCGCATCAATAATTTCGTCTACACGGAAAAAGGTTCCTGGAACGTTATCGACACCTGGGTGGTGGACGAGACCCTCGACTATGAACCGCAGGTGGACAACCCGCGTTTCGTCTGCCCCGAAGACTGCCGCAAATGCATCGACGCCTGTCCCACCGGCGCGCTTTGCGCCCCTCATACCATGGACGCGACCCGCTGCATCTCCTACCTTACTTATGATTCCCGATACGGCGTGACCGGGCTGCCGCCCGAGGAACTGCGATTTACCATGGGCGAGTGGGTGTACGGCTGCGACCTCTGCCAATTGGCCTGCCCTCAAAACGTCAAGACCTGGCAGGAGGAGACCGAACTCTTCCCCGAGCCCTGGCCGCTGGCCGATTTCATCAGATTGGATCAGCTGGTTGCCATGGACCAGGACACCTTCGAACGAAAGGTGCGGCCGCGCTTTTGGTACATCGGCAAAGAGAATATCTGGCAGTGGAAAAGCAACGCCATCCGTGCCATGGTCAATAGCGGTCGCCCTGGGTACGAGTCCTGTATCGAGCATGCGCTGGAGGACCCGCACCCCAATGTCCGCGCTATGGCTGACTGGGCACTGGCTCAGATCCGCGGCCGCGAGCGGGAAACACGGGACTGATACCAATGTGCATTCAAACACGTAACATTGGAGGGAACTTCTTACAAGAAGTGCCTCCCAGATCTTACATGTCTGAAAGCGAATTGGCATGAACCCCGTACCCTCATGGACCTCGCCCAGCAGCTCACTGGATGCTCAGTTGATTTTCTTCGACTTGATGACGCCCTGTGATTTCGGAGGCCGCTAGTTGGGGGGCAGCCCGGTTCCGTGTTCACACGGTGTTAACATTTTTAGGGATCGTCAGGGATCGAAATGTCTGGTGTTTTCTTTAACCTCTTGATTCTATTCGGTCCGGCAGCGCTCTCTCAGTCCGGGTTCCATTTCAAATCAATTTCGGGAATGACTTGAACCGCCCATAGGGGACTGTTCCATCTTTGTTCCATTCGGTTCTGCAAAGTGGTGATTTGTTATGGACGGATGGAACGACCGTCAGTAGTTAATTAGTTGATATTGTTGATAATGGCTCCCATTCCGCGTGAATGGGGTTCAGGTGGTCGCTGGTTCAAATCCAGTCGCCCCGACCAGAAATCATTCGTAGTTTTATTTAACAGCCGTTAGCCGACGGCTGTTTCCTTTTAGAATGACCCTTGTGCCAGATTTGTGCCAATGGTTCCCGCAAGCCCGCTCCGCGGCTTGAACCAAATTGATCAACTCGGGTGCCGAATAATGAGTTGTCACCCTCGAAGACTTGTGACCCAAGAGATCTTGCCTGTCCTCGAATGAAACTCCTGCGGAACGCAGCCGTCGTCCGAAGGTATGTTTCAAGTCGTGCACTCGGCCTGAGCAATTCCTGCTCTCAACCGCGCCTTCCGCCATGCAGGCCCTCATGTTTGTCGTTCGTGGTTCGTTTTGCAGCCGCATGGCCCGAGTCCTTGGGTTCGTTATCGCAGTCTTCAGTCTGAGTCACAAAGTTCCGCTTGACGGTTTCCAGCAGTGCTATAACCTTTTCGTCGCTTGCGTATTGCAGGGCGTTGTCCACACACTCATCGACGTCTCTTGGATCTATTGCGTCTTCGTTCTTTTGCTTTCCCGACCTCCCTCTTATTCCTCTGTGGCTCCAACTGTACTCCGGATGCGTGGCAAACCAGCATCGCCGCTGTTCCTCTGTTTCGATCGTAAAAGACCTCCTTTCGTTGAACAAAAAAATCCTGATGGGCACAATAAGCTAGCAGGTTAACGGTTAGTCTGCCGGAATGTTCCAGAAACAAGAAAAAAAACAAAACGGGGGACAGGGTGGGATAGGCCCAAAAATCAATAGCGATACTGCTTCCTTCACCGCTTTAGAATAATTCCTTACTACTGTCCTGCTATGGCAATCCAAATCTCCAGGTGAAGACACACAATTTGATACGGGCAACATGGCAGATTCGACTGGATGGGTACAATTACAGGTAGTTCGAACTCGGAACACATCTCAGGGGAATTCGCTCTCCAATTCTGCAATTGCTAGTCGAGCATCTTCGGCCCCGCCAATACGGTTCAGGGGAACTCGCACTCAATCGTGTCGACCATTCTTCGAGCCCACTCACGCACTCGCTTGCTGCGATCCCTGGTCAGTCGTCTTACTGCTTCCAATGCAGGTTTGTAACGACGGTAGCCCACCACAAATACAGCCGTAGACCGTACCGACTCATGCGAGTCATCAAGCAAACTCATGACCTCCTGAAGAGCTCGCTCAGTGCCGATGAAACCCAAGGCCGTAGCCGCACTCTTGCGCACCCGCGGCTCATTGTGACCGAGAAGTGCGCAAAGTCTTGAGAAAGTCTCTTCTCGAACATGGGCAGGGTTTTGCTTGTGCCTGGCAATCTCAGCCACAGCACCAGCTGCACCGTGCCAGATAGAGGGATTCGGTTCATCGAATTTCTTGATGAGTATGTCCACTGCCCCAGGATCGCCCTTATATCCGAGGGCATGAATAATCTTTGTCTTGAATGCCACATCGTCAATTTCAAGATCCGCAAGGAGTGATTCGAGCGGGCGAGCCGCCATCGTGCGTGTTTGTTGCGCAGAATCCTCGCCCCGGATACCCGACTGCCATTCCAGCTTGTGAGAAGGTATGATTTCGCAATTGGTAAGTTGCCGATCGATGATGACTTGTTTGACCCGCTCCGTAATCAAAATGTACTTGGGGTATCCATTAATCGTAAAGAAATCTGACCCATCCCAGTTCACTTCATCAACAATGATCCCATTGCGAAAAGAGGAATAGGACTTCGTGATTTCTCCAGCCTCTTGGTATTCATAGAGATGTATTCCTGATTCGGGGTCCGCATCTCCTCCCTTGCCTCTGATCAGCACCTCCCATAAAGGAGGAACACGCGTCTCCTTACTCCGTCTGCGGCTCGATCCTTTGATCTTTTCAATTATAACGGGACAAACGTCAAAGCCCGTGAATCCCGATTCCCTGAACAGATGGACTACGGTATCCCTGACTATGCAATCGCTGCCCCAAGTCCACACAAAATCCCCAACTTTGAATGACGGCAGGACAATACTCAGGTCTTTCTTCGGCTCACCATAGGGCATGAGAAATCGACCGGTAGAGCACCCGGCCGACTTCTCGCTCCAATCCGCTGTTCCGAAGGTCCTCTCCCACTTCGGGTCACCATAAACTTGGTGAGGACTACTTCTTCCGGGGTCTCTTAGGTGATAAAATGTACTTGCCTTCGAGTCCAAATGTCTTCACCATTTCGTTGTGCTTGTCTCTAATTTGCTCTTGACGTTCTTTGGAATTCTCGCGCGGATGATCGCGAATGAACTCTCTCCATTCCCTATTCCAAGCGCCACCCCGTCCCTTGCCGGTGTGGACGCCGCCGCGGCCTTCCGGCCCGTCTTTGAGTCGATGGTCTGAGGCACGCATTATCATTATAAACTCATCAACTTCCATACCGCAATCCATGAAATATGTTATAAAAGCCAGAGGCAATCCATGATGACCTTCAAGTGCGTTCGGATCAATGAGCAGCGGATTGTTCCGTAATATTGTGTCGAGCCACTTGAAGAACTGTCCGACCATTTCTCTGGGCCACCGAGAAAGCTCGTCCATGGTGGGCATTCTTGGAACTTCGGATATGTAGAGGCCACCATCAGCATAAGTCCCCGCCGGAGTTTTCCAACCGTCGCTGGCGGTGCCCCAGCCATCTTCGAGGATTCTCTCCCAGGCTTTCAGGTTGTGTTGTTCTCTCGACAACTCGGCTTCTGTACCGAAATTCCTCTTTATGGACTTCAGCAGAGCTATAACCGATTCGTCTCTCTCGTACTTCAGTGCGTGGTCCACGTATTCGTCGACATCCCTTGGATCTGCCTTGTCTTGATTCTTCTCGCTTTCCGACAACTCCTCCTCTCCTGAGGGCCGATGTATCCCTCTGTGGCTCCAACTGTACTCCGGGTGCGTAGCGAACCACCATCGCCGTTGTTCCTCTGTTTCAATCATGAAAGAGCTCCTTTCCAAGAACATACAATCCTGGGACGAACGTATCGTCTGAGACGAATGCACTTTCACGTCCGCGATTATGACCGGGCTCACAGAACTGAACTTCGTAGGAAAAACTATTGAGGCAGACCGTAGATCATCCCGATGTTTGCTCTGGGATTACGCGCGACCAGCCCATAAGCCTGGAAGGAAATGAGCCAACTTTGGTACCAAGCCTGGGTAGGGAGTTATCAGCGCACCAGAAAAACCAGATCTTGATGAAATCAAAAGCAGCTTCGGACATAGAACACCTTCTCCCCAGTTGGTAGTATGACCGGCTGGAACCCGTCAACGAAAATTAGCGTAGATAGAAAGAGAACATTTTCTATTAGAAAGAAGACCATAATTAACCTGACTTGTTAATCACTGAATGATAAATACGTCAAAATAGACTCTACGAGCGACATAACGATTCAGAAAGGCAAAAGAAGCGAACAGGTTAATGGTCAGCGTGCCGGAATGTTACACACGCAAGAAGAGTACGAAGAGAGCGAGGGCTATCCAAGTTGGTGGGGTGAGCTACACCCTCTTCAGAATGTCCCAGAACTTCTCTTACGTATTTCCCTTTTGCCGAGTGGGCGTCCATCTCATCAAAAACCAATCTTGGAGATGTGCCGATCCAAAGGCCCATGGTCGTTTTGGACATCGGATTAAGATATATATTCTTCTCTCTCTTGTATGCTCGTGCGCGTTTCATGGCACTCTGGTAACGTCCACTTTCACACCGTTTTGTTTGCCGTACTCAGTCAGAATCTAAAAGGCCGATTTTTGAGCTTTTGTACCGCCAGGAGGCACAACGAGGCGTAATACGCATTCGCCACAAGCTTTATAAGATTCCGGGCTGGGGGTTCTCCTGAGCGAAGTGATGAGAGGGCTCTGCGTCGTCCGCAGCGAAGGAGTGCCCCCAGCCTGTGCCCAGAATCGAGTCACCTGTAAAAAAGCGAATCCGTATAAAACCCTACCGGTCATGTCTTTTTCGGCCATAATTTCAAAGTCTTTCATGACCGCTCCTTCAAAATTTGCAACCTGATCAACATACTTCCGGCCCGTCTTTTGGTGTTATGGCGGTTTCTCCCCAGGGAGTCGTGCACCTCTCGGCCAATTCAAGAGTCTCTCGGAGTTTTCTGCAACCTCCTCCCATTACTCATCAAATGGTTCTCACCATTCAATTATTGGGGAATGTCCCGGCTTACCTCACCGGGTTGCGGACTCGTCGGTTGGCATTTGCCTTTTTTTGGCAGTGATGGTACACTCGCCGCCGCGTTCCCGGCAAAGTCCCTTCTATCGGGGGTGAGGTATGGAAGCGTTGGCAAATTTTTTCGAGTCGATCAATAGGCTCCTGGGTGTTTCCGGACCGGGAGAATTGATTCATCACCCGGCGTTCATCGTCATTTGCGTCGTATTGTTTTTCTATACGCTGTTCACTGGAATGAAATACTTTGCCGTCGGGATTGCTGCCGTGCTCGGCACCTCTGTCATCGTCCACTATCTCTATCCTACCGATACCTCGAACCTGGGGGACCTGCTCACCTTCATTGCTGCATTGGGAGTGATGGCCATCGTACTGGTGTACTTCGGATTTATTCGAGAATGAGACGTCGTTCGGCTCGCCTGACGCCCCACGTGCTTGCTAAGATTTTTCCATTCGGGTATTTCATAGTTTTATGATCCGTGGTGTAGAGCGTTTGCTGCGACTGTGTTTGCCGCGGTTCGCTATCGTTTGTCGGGAGAGCTGAAAAGGTTCATGCCATACCTGATCGACGGCAATAACCTGATGGCCCAGACCGTGGGGTGGCACAGAAACAAGGCCGCCGCTAGAAGAAAGCTCATTCATGCTCTGACCAGGTTCGTGGCTCTACACCGGAGGAAACTGAAAGTCGTCTTCGACGGCGTGCCCGACAATGAATTCCCGGAGGCGCTCACGTTCAAGAGCGTACAGATTTTCTATGCACGCCCCGGTTCTGATGCCGATTCCCGCATAAAAGAGATGTTGAGCAGATCTTCGTACAAACGAGACACGATTGTGGTCACCTCGGATCGTGATCTCGCATCTTTCGCGAAAAATCAGGGATCAAAGGTAATTTCTTCGGGACAATTCAGATCGATGCTGGAAGAAGCGGCCGCGACATCCGATAAAGTGAGCACGGCTGCCGTGGACGTGGAAGAATGGCTCGATTTCTTCAAGATTCCGGACTCGTGAGCCTATTGATGTTGCAACATGATCCGCCACAAGAAAAAGACATGTGTATCGAGGACGATGGACAACAACGGCGTCGCCATAACCGTGCCTGAAGCGAAACAATTTCAAGCAGTGGCAGCGTTTTCCCTGAGAACAGGAGGCCAATCACCTCGTCCTCTGGATTCACTGAATCTGTCGGTTAGCCAGGGTGACTCCCCGGAGAACGTGAGCCGCAATCTTTCGGTATTTTGTGCATCGGTGGGAATTCGTCCCGACAGCATCGTTACCTGCAAACAGGTGCATGAGGACACCATTGCCGTCGTGGACGCTGCACCTTCGCCCGTTCCCGAGGCGGACGCCATCATCAGCATCCAGCCCGGAATATTCCCGGGAGTCAAGACGGCTGATTGTCTGCCTGTTTTGCTTCTGGACCCCATAAACCGCATTTCGGCAGCGATTCACGCGGGTTGGCGGGGCACGGTCCTGAATATTACGGGCAAGACGGTGCGTTTCATGGTGAAGCAGTTCTTTGCGGACCCGGGCAAGCTGGTCGCGATCCTGGGGCCGGCTATCGGACCCTGTTGTTACGAAGTGGATGATACGGTGCTGGTGCCGTTTCGTAAGCATGTTCCCGATGCGGAGCTGTTCATCCGAGAGGAGAACCGGACTGGCGCGGCAGCATCTACAGGGAGAAAATCATACAGAGTCGACCTGGAGGGAGCTAATCGCAGAGAGCTTGCGATCCGGGGAATCCCTGAGGGCAATATCCATGCGTCCGGCCTTTGCACCTGCTGCAATCCCCACCTCTTTTTTTCGTACAGACGGGATGGCGCCCGCTCCGGACGACATCTGGCGGTGGTGGGGTTCAGGAAATCCGTGGAGGCCTCGAAAAAGCCCTGCGGTTGACTGAAGGGAAAAAATTTATTAGGGATTGAGGTTACCTTTTCTTTGTGGGGACGTACGTTTCGGTCCCCGGAGGACTTGAATGAAGCAACAACCCATGAAATCGGCTCCTGAGAGCGATGGCCCCGAGACGCGGCCGCGTGCCCAAACTGCAAGCAAACCTCCTCGCAGAATCGCCCGCTTCTTTTTTGCGATCTTGTATATAGCTTTTCTTGCTCTTATCGTGGTCGGCGTTCTCGCGGGAATAGAATATTACGCGTATCTGCAAGTCAAAGCATCGCCCGTCGGTCAGGCATATAAGGGCCGCAGCATGGATAACGCGCGGCTGAGTACCCAGAAAGTGGCCCCCCAGTATGGCTACGAGCCCACGCCCGGCTTTGCGGCGGTTCGCAATACTCGCCTCGGCAATTCCTTCGAGTACATCAATGAAGAGAGCTTCAAGGACTTTGAGGAGGTTCCGGTCGAGAAACCCGCGGACGAATATCGTATCATAGTCACCGGCGCATCGGTGGTGTACGGAAGAGGACCTGTGCCGCCTTCCGACGTTGTTGCGGATTTTTATGAGGTCACCTTCCGGTGGACCATTCCCCACCTGATGGAACAGATATTCAATGCTGACCCTCAGGTCCGCGAAAAGATCGGAGGTAAACGGGTTCGCGTCATAAACGCCGGGGTGCCCGGTTATGTGTACCAGAACAATCTCATGCGGTACCTTGCCAAGCTCCGCTTGTTCCAACCCGATCTGGTGATCTCCCTGGACGGGGCCAACGAACTCCCCGCCGTGGCAAGGCCGCTGAAAGACTGGAACTATTTTACCCACGGCCAGTACTTCGAGGTGATTACGGACGTCATGGATATGGGCAGCAAAGGGCTCGTCAACTATGTGGCGCTCTGGTTAAAACGGAATACGTATTTCTTCACGTGGCTGGCGATAAGAAGAGGGGAAGGCACTGGGACGATACAGGAGGACAGGGGGTTTACCGCACTGCCCCAGGACCCGACTCCCGAGATGATGGAATACCTGAAGAGAAATATCGCTCAAGTGACGGATATTATGGCGATATACCATAAGACCCTTGAGGCGGACCGCGTTCCGCACGTGTTCGCGGTACAGCCCATGTTCCGTAATTCCAAGAAGCCGCGCACGCCCATGGAACAGAAAATAGAGAGCGTCACGGGCATGGAGAAGGTTGGCTTCTTCTATGCCGCGCCGACGTACGATCTCCTGGTGGACAAAATAAAGACGCGGGGCCGGGAAGTTGGTATTGAAGTTGCCGATTTCACCGGGATATACGACAATGTTACCGAGTGGGTGTTCACCGACTGGTGCCATCTTACGAATGGAGCCAACTACGTCCTGGCCAAAGCACTGGTCAACCGTGTAAAGACCGATGTTTTCAAGCTTCCCCTGCAGCCGGACGATGAGATCAGGAATCCGTCGGATTCGTATTTCGTGGATTACGCAAAAAATTCCCGGGTTCTGGTGGACGACAAGCCTGCCGGCACCGGTATGCACATCCTGAAAGGATACCCGGGGACGGAACTCCTTGAAGCTCGGTCAGACGGCCGGGATGGTGCGCCGAAGGTTACGCTCGATTTGGGTTCCGTCCAGCCTGTGTCGCGCCTCAGGATTGTGTGGGGAGACGCGCAATCGGTTCCTCAAGCGTGGCAGGTGGATATATCCGAAGACGGCGCCACCTGGAAGAGCTGGTACAAAACGGACAAAACGAGCACTGACAACTATGACCAGTGGCCGGGCTTCGAATACTATGCAGGCCATGAATCTCCCGCGAGATTCGTGAGGTATACCGCGACAAGTAATCTCGTTCGCCTGCGTCAGTTGAGCCTGTTCAGATGACATTCTCGGAAAAAGTGGTAACCTGAAGCAAGGGGAAGTGTTTTTTTCCGGAGGATTGCACGCCGGATGCCGTTTTCGACTGGGAGGGTGGATTGTGGGTAATCATTCGGACTCGCGGGGGAATCTGCGTTTCCGTGTCATTGCGCGGAGTGAAGCAATCTAGCCCTTACGTATCGAGGTTGCTTCGTCGTTTCACTCCTCGCAATGACAGAGGATAGGTCGCTTCCGTCGAATACCTGAATACTTACATGCTATGAAAAAATTTGTTTGTCTCTGTTCGAGAAGTGCGGTATAAGAAGAAGTTTAATATTGTTTGTTTGCGGTCCCAGGCCCTGTAGCCGCCGCAAAGCTGGAGAGTCAAGATGCCCAAAATGAAAAGCAACCGCGGCGCGGCGAAGCGGTTCACCATCCTGAAAAGCGGAAAAATCAAGAGGAAAAAAGCGTACCACAGCCATATCCTCACGAGTAAGTCCACGAAGAGAAAACGAAATCTCAGGGGGGAAGCCTTTATCGATCCGAGAGACGCGAAACAGATCAAAAGGTTGCTTCCATACGGTTGACCAAAGCGCGAAATGTGGATTGCCAACCGGCGCCCGGTGACTATGATGAAAACCGTTCCGGCCGCCCCGAATCGAAATTGAGTGGCGCGGCAACGCCCGTAAAGATGCCCGAACGGTCGATTCCTGACCGTTGAACGAGTAAGGAGGCAGCAATGCCCAGAGCACGATGCGCGCCCGCAAGCAGGGCCAGGCGCAACAAAATCTTGAAAGCCGCCAAAGGATACGTCGGTGGCCGCAGCAGGACCCTCAAGCAGGCCAAGGAAACGCTCGAAAGAGCCTGGTGTTATGCATACCGGGATCGCAGAACCAGAAAACGCGAATTTCGGCGCCTCTGGATTACGAGGATCAGCGCGGGAAGTCGTATGAACGGTCTCCCGTACAATCGCTTCATGGAAGGTCTCAGAAAAGCCGAGATAACGCTCGACAGAAAGATTCTCGCGGATCTCGCTGTGACCGATCCGGCCGGATTTACCTTTATCGTTGAGCAGGCACGGTCGGCATTGGAGGCATGAACCCGGAGTTCCCCGGCGGATAGAGAAATGAGACTGACGATCCCGTTTCGGGATGCGAGTCTTTCGCGGACGGACAGCGGCCCTCCAGGGCCGCTTTTTTTCGTTTCATGAGGGAACACATGAAAGATCAACTCGAAGAGCTTAGACAACGCGCAATCGAACTCATTGCAGGTCTTCAGGACCAGAAATCTCTGGCCGACGCCAAAATCAGGGTTCTCGGCAGAAAAGGGGAACTCACCGCGTTCCTCAGGGGTTTGAAAGATTTGCCGTCCCAAGAGCGCGGGCGAGTCGGGCAGATGGCAAATCTCATCAAGACGGAACTGGAAGGGGAATTCCTCAAGGCTGAAGAATCGGTCCGGGAAATGGACGAACGTCAGAAGCTGGCTTCGGAATTCGTGGACGTTACGCTTCCCGGGCGGAAATCCGTGCCGGGCAGGACTCACATCCTCAATAGAGTCACGGACGAGCTTGTGGAAGTTTTCAGCGGTCTCGGCTTTCAACTGGCAGAAGGTCCGGAAGTCGAACTTGACTATTACAATTTCGAGGCATTGAACATACCCAAAGATCATCCTGCACGGGACATGCAAGACACCTTCTACTTTTCGGACAACGTGGTCTTGAGAACACACACTTCGCCGGTGCAGATCAGGACGATGGAAAAGCAAGAGCCGCCTGTGCGGGCCATATGCCCGGGAAAGGTGTATCGAAGGGATGCGGATATCACGCACTCGCCCATGTTCATGCAGATTGAGGGCTTGTGGGTCGACAAGAACATCTCCCTTGCAGATCTCAAAGGTATACTCACAGCATTCGTTCACGCGTATTTCGGGAAAAAACTCGGGCTTCGTTTCCGTCCGAGCTTTTTTCCATTCACCGAGCCGTCGGCTGAGGTGGATATCCAATGCGTGATTTGCGGCGGCTCCGGGTGCAGGACCTGTTCGCAAACAGGCTGGCTGGAGATTCTCGGTTCAGGCATGGTCGATCCTGAGCTGTACAGGTTTGTGGGCTACGATCCTGAAATATATACGGGATTTGCCTTCGGAATGGGAATCGAACGGGTGGCGATGCTCAAGTACGGTATTCCGGACATTCGGGCCTTTTACGAAAACGACATTCGTTTCTTGAACCAGTTTTGATCGAGGATTCGACAGTGTACGGCGTGGCCGACAGCGCACGCACGACTGAACCAATGCGTTTTCAAATAGGTGAAATCGGGGAGGAACTTCTTGTAAGACGTTCCTCCCCGAACCCCACCTCAAGAACTTTTCGCACTCGCCGGCATCTGCATTTCCTCAGCGGAAATGCAGATGCCGGCGCATGATAGAAGTTTCTGGGAGGGGGGTTGGGCGGGACACTCTTTACAGGGAGGGTCCCCCCAATCTCACTTTTTTGACAACGAATGCGTATGAACCAGCATAGAGGGGTGAAAAAACATGCTCGTCAGCTTGAATTGGCTGAAGGAGTTCGTGGAAATCGATCGATCGCCCGATGAGGTGGCAGAGCTGCTTACCATGGGCGGAATCGAAGTGGACAGCGTGACTCACGTCGGAAAAGGCCTGGACAAGGTCTTTACCGCAAGAATAGAACACATAAAACCCCATCCCGGATCGGACAAGCTGAGTCTCGCGACCATCGATCTCGGTGATCGAGAGCTCACCGTGGTCTGCGCTGCGCCAAATATTCAGGTGGGACAAATCGTTCCGTATGCTGCACCGGCCGCAATACTGCCGTCCGGCGAAACGATTGCCGAACGAGAGATTAAAGGCGTGTCTTCAGCCGGGATGCTCTGTTCGGAAAAAGAATTGGATCTCGGAGACGATGCTTCGGGCGTGCTTGTTCTGGATCCCCATCTGAAATCAGGGGTTTTGCTCACTGAGGCGCTGCCGTTCATCGAGGATTTCATCCTGGAGACGTCGGTGACTCCGAATCGCGGAGACTGTCTTTCAGTGCTGGGCACAGCTCGAGAAGTGGCCGCACTCACGGGTAGGCCGTGGAAAGTCCCGGAATTCGTTCTTGAAGAGGGCGATACAGATATCCGGCGACGATGCCAGATTGACGTCGTAGATGGGGATCTCTGTCCGCGTTACGTTGCAAGAATGGTGGAAGGGGTCACCATCGCTCCATCGCCCTTCGACGTACGGCTCAGGCTGATTCGGTCAGGCGTTCGTCCCATTTCCAACGTGGTCGACGCGACGAACTTGCTGCTCATGGAATGCGGCCAACCTCTTCATGCGTTCGATTATACGCTGCTTGAAGAGAGGCGAATCGTTGTCAGACGCTGCGATCCAGGCGAAGTGTTTACCACATTGGACGGGATCGAACGGCAGCTTCCGCCCAATGCGCTCACGATTCGCGACGGGAAACGTTCCGTCGCTCTGGCAGGGATTATGGGGGGCCTCAATTCCGAGATCAAAGAGGACACAAGCTCTGTTCTCATAGAAAGCGCGTGTTTCGAGAGGTTCGGCATCAGGCGTACTTCCAAGGCGCTGGGATTGTCAACCGAGGCTTCTTACAGGTTCGAACGTGGCGTCGATCCTGAAGGATCGCTCTGGGCCGCCCACCGTGCGGCCTACCTGATCCGGAAACTTGCCGGTGGCACGATACTCCGGGGGCACATAGACGCGCATCCTGTGCCCGTCACGCGAGCACCCGTCCAGGTGAGAGTAGACCGGGTAAATGGGTTGCTCGGCCTGAATCTGTCCGCCAGTGAGATGTCGTCTCACCTGACAAAATTGGGAATTCAGGTGGAAGAAGCCCCGGAA
>Ga0187785_10000136_pt1 | contig 27751 bp, 23 predicted proteins | sample 0815_BV2_4_20_MG_FD_132466 | JGI IMG/M metagenome (GOLD analysis project Ga0187785, IMG submission 132466) | Tropical peat soil microbial communities from peatlands in Department of Meta, Colombia - 0815_BV2_4_20_MG | ecosystem: Environmental > Terrestrial > Soil > Wetlands > Peat | place...
AGATCCTCCAGATGATTGGGGCCACCGGGCGATAGAGAACAAATATGAGGCGTTGCCGAACTGATGCGGTCGAACATGTCCAGATCGATCGTTATTTCCGCTTCCCGGGCTATTGCCGGCACGTGCAGAACCGTGTTGGTGGAGCATCCGAGGGCCATGTCCACTGCCAACGCGTTCTTGAAAGCCTCGAAAGTGGCGATCTGCCGGGGACGCACATCCCTGGACACCAGTTCCATGACTTTCATTCCGGCTTTCTTCGCGAGGCGAATCCTCGCTGCCTGTACCGCGGGTATGGTACCGTTTCCGGGCAAGCCGAGGCCCAGTGCTTCAGTCAAGCAGTTCATGGAATTCGCGGTAAACATTCCCGCACAGGAGCCGCACCCCGGACAGGCTTGCTCTTCCAATTGTCCCAGCTCCTCCAGACTCATGTCGTCAGCCTTGACTCGGCCCACCGCTTCGAAAACGGTGATCACGTCAGCTTTCCTTCCCTGGAATCGTCCCGTCATCATGGGACCACCGCTTATAACCACGGAAGGAATATTCAGCCTGAGCGCTGCCATGAGCATGCCAGGAACCACTTTGTCGCAATTGGGAACCAGCACCATGCCGTCGAACGGATGAGCCATCGCCATGATTTCAACGGAATCGGCAATGAGTTCCCGACTCGCGAGGGAGTACTTCATTCCTGCATGCCCCATCGCAAGGCCGTCGCACACGCCGATGGTGGAGAACTCCAAAGGAGTTCCGCCTGCCATTCTGATGCCGGCTTTGATGGCGTCCACGATGAGGTCAAGGTGAATGTGTCCTGGAACCAGCTCGTTAGCGGAATTAGCTATACCGATAAGCGGCCGCGCCATTTCTTCGTCAATGATTCCCATGGCCTTCAGAAGGGCCCTGGAAGGGGCTCTTCCAATGCCGGTTTTCATAACGTCGCTTCTCACATCGATCCTCCACCGGAGACGGGCAGGAACTCCCGGGCTCCTGGCACAATTGGTCGCGGTAACCGAACTTCCGCAAACCGGTATGTTAGGTATTCAAGATTTTCTCGACTCTGGGAGCGTGAATCCTTTCGTATGCGGGAAATTCTCCCAGAAGCGGTCTTGCATAGTTCTTGAAGTCTACCGTCACGTTATTTACGCCCTGAATGAAGGAATCGGACATGGCCTTGGTTTCCTTTGCCACATCCTCCAAAGCCGCCATGGTGTAGTTGACTCCGTAATCTCCAATCCTCTCGATTACGACCGAGCCGTCCACATGGTGCCACGCTGCAATCTGAACGGCACGTTCCCCTACCTCTCTTGCTTCATGTGCATCCACTTCGCTCACGCAGCCGAGGAAGGATCTCTGAAGATACCCGAACGTGTCCGACCGGACTCTCTTGATCTTGAGCTTCTGGCGCACCAAATTTACCAGAGCGTCTCCGAGGCTCGTGGTTCCGGAAAGCTGTATGTTCCCGTGTGCATCTCTCTCGACTTCCTTCTGCAGGCTCGCGATCACGGGCGTGCCCCCGGCATCCTGGATGCCTTCGGATACAGCCACCACTACTCGGCCGTATTGGCCGTATACTCTTTCCACACTTCCCAGGAATTCATCCGAATTGAAGGCTCGTTCAGGAACGTAAATCAGATGCGGCCCGTCATCGTCATATTTTCGAGCGAACACCGAGGCAGCTGTAAGGAAACCTGCATGCCTGCCCATGACCACTCCCACGTACACACCGGGAAGAGACCGGTTGTCCAAATTTACCCCGGAAAATGCCTGAGCTACGAATTTTGCGGCGGAACCGTATCCCGGACAATGGTCCGTGACCCGCAGGTCGTTGTCAATGGTTTTGGGTATGTGCATCACCCTCAGCTCATAGCCTGCTTCTATGGCGAATTTATTTACGATCCTGCATGTTTCGGCTGAGTCGTTGCCGCCGATGTAAAAGAAATAGTGGATACCGTGTGCCTTGCACACGTCGAAAATGCGTTTGCAGAACTCCTCGTCGGGTTTCAATCTCGTGCTGCGTATTCCTGCTCCGGGAGTGCGGGCGACCATTTCCAGATTGTGGCCTGTTGCCTCCGAAAGATTGACAAACTCCTCCGCCACGAGTCCCTCCACCCCGCGAAAAGCACCATAAAATTGGGTAATATGAGGATATTGGCGAGCCTGCAGAACTGCTCCCACCAGCGATTGATTTATCACCGCAGTGGGTCCTCCTCCCATGGCGATAATTGCTTTGCCGGTCAATTTCTCCATCGTAGACTCCTTTTCACCTGTGACTGCCCGGAATCGACTCTTCCGAAAAGCCCATTTTCCCCCTTCGAATGCCTCAATAACCTGTGTGTTACTATATACCGGGCGATCAAGGTAGTGGAAGCACGTTCTTTCGTCAACAGCCGATGTGGAGGGGGTGTGACGACAGTAACAACGATTACCACAAATTTTTTACGGGGCCGGCGGGTCTCTTGCGAGCGGGACTCTCGGCCTTTCGAGCATTTGCTTCCTGTAGCAGTTTTTCAGTCCATTTTTCTATTTTTGCCCGCCATTGAGGATCGGTTTCCAATTCCAGCGCTTTTTCAAAATACTGCATGGCTTCCATGGATCTACCGGCCATCATGCAGGCCACCCCCATGTTACCGAGAGCTTCGACGTTTTTGGGATTCAGCCTGAGAATCCACTGATATTCCTTTATGGCTTCATCATATTTTTGCAAACCAGCGTACGCGAGCCCCCTGCCGAGATGTGTCGACACCGACGAAGGGGATAGCCTCGCGGCCTTGTTGTAATCTTCCAGAGCGGCTTCATGATCCAGGTTGAAGTTATTCGCGTCGGCTCTGCGCAGGTACCCGATGGGATCGTTGGGATTGAGCTCGATATAACGGGTAAAGTCCTTTATCGCTGCGTGAGGGACGCCCGCTCGATCGTATGCGGTTCCTCGCAAGAGATGGGCCTCCGCGTTTGCCGGATCTCTCCGGATGGCAGCGGAAAAGGATCTCACCGCTAGAGCATAACGGCCTTTCTCCATCTGTTCTCGGCCGATCCGTACGTGAGCCTGAGCGGATTGCCCGATCTTGGGTGCGGACGGCTTCTTGGCGTGCTGACCGAAAGCAGGGACATGGCTGGACACCATCAAGAACGCAGACAAACACACTGCCGACAACAGCCATTTCCAAGAACGCCTATATGTAGTTACAATCATACTACCGACCCGGGATCTCCGAATTTCATCAGCAACGTGGATCAATATTCATCCGTTGTCAACTGCAGAACCACCGTGAAACGCTTCTGATTCGCTTCATTCCTATCCGGCCGTGCCTGCATGTTGCAGACCGTTGAAGTTCAGATTCTACAGGCGAAATCCTTTCGCGGCAGGCATTCAGCTACGAGCGGCATACAGCAAACAACTCTCCCGAGCAACCGAAAGATTGCTTCTAGGGCATCATTTTTCTTTTTTTTGCATATAAGCGAGTTTTATATGAGCGGCTTCGCGATTTTGCTTGCATTTCTCTGAAAGTTGGTTTACTCAAAACCAGAAGGCTCTAGGCAGCAAAGCAGGGGATGCTTGCCATGGCTCCCTTGAAGGTTTGGTTTGGATGAAAGCTTTTCCAGTCACCCGCAGGCTTATACTGGATTTTTCTTGACAAGCGGGATGGAAGCGTGCTACGGTGGCTGAAAATTTTGGTCTAACAACTCTTGTATTGGAGTATGCTTCATTTAAGGAGGGTTTAGGATGAAGAAGTCTTTGGTTCTTATGACGGTTATCGTGGCGACGCTAGCCTTCGCGGGTATGGTGTGTGCTCAGAGCTGCCTCCCCCCGGTATGCGATCTGGTTTGTAAGGCACCTGGACTGGAGAAGTTCCAGCCAATTTGGAAACATACGAAGCTCGTGCCTTATCCCGGACCGAAATGCACTCCCTGCGGAATCACGCCGGGTGGGCCCTATGCTAACGTTCCCAGGCTTGCAAATCGTGAATACGTGAAGACCGTGGATGTGATGAAAGACCTTTGCGTAGGCCAGGCCAAAGGCAAAACCAAACTTTGCGGACCGTGCGCACCCACCATCGCATGGAGCGGCAAGTGGAAGACTGCTATGATTTGCGGAAAAGTTGACGTATCAGTAGTCCTCCCGCCTGCATACGCGCTTGAGACTGGTGAATATGATTACGCACCGACTGGCGTGAAGTGTGGCCCCAAGCCGTGCCCCCCGCCTGAGTGCTTCTAATCGAACGCTTTTATATAAGAAACTAAATCCCGGTCGGTGCAGAAAATCCCGACCGGGATTTTTATGTACGCTGTCTCCAGTGAAATAGAGCAACAAATAGAATGCCTTGTGGACTTCTTCCCGCATTTTACCCCAGCCCCGCGTATAGAGGGATTCTCGAAAGTAATGTCGGTTTTGATTACGCGGAAATGTTGGAAGATTGTCATTGCGAGGGCAAAGCCCGAAGCAATCTCCAACCGACCAAAATCGAGATTGGTTCGTCGCTCCGCTCCTCGCAATGACTTGATTGGACCACCGGCTTGGGGGCCAGAATTATGAGCAAATCCGACACAATTTTCGAGAACCGGTATATTCCGAGGCCACGAAAGGAATCCCTCAGGGTGGCGTCAATCGCGCCTCGGAACCGGATGGGTCTCACGTAGCGCAGAGACGCCATTCGGTGCCATGTTTCGGGCCCGGGATCATCTGGCCTGCAATCCTGTCCCTCGAAGACATTCATGAATCCGGATCCGGCTTCAATTCGTTTCGATGCCGCCGGTACTCGGCCAGAATATCCTGGACCTCCTCACGGCTTGCTCCGGACATTTTGAGTCTGCGCTCCAGTTCTGCGAGGCTCAAAGCCCCGGATTTTGCCTTCCGAACCGCCACGAAATCGTCGAGGTATCGGTGGAGTAATCGCAATGTGGGGATGCTCAGCATGATCGCGCCTGCGGGAAGTTTGCTACGGAAATCGTACCATTATACGGAACAGTATCCACTCAGTCACGGACGGGATAGGGCCGTCATTGCGAGGGAAAAGCCCGAAGCAATCTCGTTCGACAAAGCGAGATTGCTTCGTCACTGCGCTCCTCTCAATGACCTGCTTCAACATTGTACATGCAAAGGCAGGCTTATCAGTCCGACAATTGTCTCGAGAATTACCAAAAAAAGGAGGAGAATGCTTAGCTTCGTTTGCAATGACGCCGGTCGAAGGACCGCATTGACACTCGCTCAACTGAATGGTTATGCTATTGGAATGCCTGCAGAAGGATCAAGCCCGCAATGTCTCGGCTTGCCTTTGGGAACGCCAGTTGGGGATACTACATGAAGAGAGCTTTATTCCCTGTCTTAGCAATCCTCGTCTGTGTCGGGGCGTTCGTCCCGTCCGGGAGTTGGAGGATTGCGGATACTGCTTCGGCCCGGTCTCCGTTCAGGCAGTTTCTGCCTGCGAGCATAGCGCCGATTGACGTGTCCCGCTTGCCGCAGGAGGCACTGCATACCCTTACCGTGATCAAGCGGGGGGGACCGTTCCCGTATCCGAAAGACGGGGTAGTATTCGGGAATCGAGAGGGGAGATTGCCCGCCCGTCATCGCGGCTACTACAGGGAATACACAGTGAAAACTCCCGGGAGCCGCGGCAGGGGCGCCCGCCGAATCATCGCAGGAGCCGGCGGAGACTATTATTACACCGATGACCATTACAACACCTTCAGATCGATCCAGGGGGTGCGTCCGTGACGAATCTGACCGAAATACTCGCAGACTCAACCGCTTGTGGCCTGTACCTTTTGAAAGGCGCGTTGAAAATCCCGGATCTGGAGCGAATCGCCAAGCAACACGGCATGGCCTTTTTCACGTTGCACGGAACCCAGACCGGCAACAAAGAAGAATTCCTGGCTCACGCTTCAGCGGTGCTCGGATTTCCGGACTATTTCGGTATGAATTGGGATGCATTTGCGGATTGCCTGACGGACCTGTCGTGGATGGAAGCGAATCGAATCCTCGTGCTGTATGCTGACTCATAAGTCTTTGCAGAACGATCTCCGCTCGATTTCAAGACCGCGCTGGAAATTTTCCGGGAGTCGTCGGAATTCTGGCGGCAGGAAAAACGAGGATTTCTCGTCTTGCTCCACAGCACCACAGACCTTCACGTACATCTGCCGACGGTGAACCTGGAATAAGAGCTACCTTTCCATGATGGATATCCATTCGGTTATCGCTGGGTAAAGGCTGTCATTGCGAGCGCAACGAAGCCATTACCGCCTTTACGCACGCTTCGTCGTTTCACTCCTCGCAATGACAGAAGTTAGGCGCTTCCCCCGAGTAAATGAATGATTACGCTGATGGAATGTGTGTTGTTGATATTCAATCGCATTCGAATAATGCTAATGCGCTTTCGAGACAGTAAAATTGGGGGGACCCTCTTTAGTAAAGAGTGTCCCGCCCAAACCCCCTCCCAGAAACTTCTATCATGCGCCGGAATCTGTATTTCCTCAGCGGAAATGCAGATTCCGGCGAGTGTTAAAAGTTCTTGAGGTGGGGTTTGGGGAGGAACTTGTTACAAGAAGTTCCTCCCCGATTTCACGTATTTGAAAGCGCATTGTCATCAGAACATCTTCACCACAATGTTGCTGATCACGTTGGCTGCTTCATCCACCCGGTCGGCGCTCCTGTTGAAATGGCGATAGATTTCCCGGTAGCTGAACATCAAACGTTGGTCGTGCCCTGAAAAAAGCTGCTTGAGCGCAGCGAGAAACGTGTCGTTCATCTCGTTTTCTATACGTTTGGCCCTGACTGCGTATTCGACTGCCACGTTGGGATTCTGCTGGAGGTGCTTTATGGCCGAAACGAGCTGCTCAGCGCCTTTCTCGAGCAATTCCGCCATCTGACAGAGAAATTCGTTGCTTTTTACTTCAAACGCTTCCATCTCCTTAACGGTGTTCTGTGCATGGTCCAGCACGTCGTCCACTGCTCGGGATAGTGCAAAGATATCTTCCCGGTCGATGGGCGTGATGAACGTCTGGTTCAGTTCGTCGATGAGAATGCGCCTGACGTCATCGGCCTCCTGCTCGAGACGCCGGACTTCGTGCGAATCGCCTTCGTCCCCCAGGTATTTGACCAAAGCCTGGCAGCCGGCCAGTGTTTTCTCGGCCTGAGCCAGCAACAGCTCAAAGAAATCAGCCTTCTTCCTCGTTCCGAATATCTTCCACCAGGCCATGCCCGCCTCACTCAATCAATACTGTTTGCCAGGAGCCAATAGATGGCCGCGCCCAGTGCAGCCGATACGGGGACGGTCAGCAGCCACGCATAGGCGATGTGCGCAGCAGCAGTCCACCGAACGCCGCTCAGGCGTCGAGACGCACCCACTCCCATCACTGAAGATGCTACCACTTGCGTAGTGCTCACGGGGCCTCCGATCAACGAAGCCGCAAGAATCACAGAAGTGGCCGTAAGCTGCGAAGCAAACGAATGAACCGGTTCCATACGACAAATGCCATAACCCACCGTCTTCACTATTCGCCAGCCGCCCAGTGAAAGTCCCAGGGCGAGAGCTGCGGCACAGGCTACAATGGCCCATTCGGGGAGATACAAATCGCCGTGCATTTCTCCGCCCCCCGCCGCGAATACCACGGCTACCACGCCCATCGATTTTTGAGCATCATTGGAGCCGTGGCTGGCAGCCAGGAAAAACATGGTGGGCCTCTGAAGAAATTCAAAAATCCGACCAACCCCGCGGTGTGCCCTGCCAAAAAGCGCTCTTATGGTGGCAAAAACGAAGAACCCCATAGCAAGACCGATTGCCGGGCTCACGAGCAGCGGCAGTACAACACCTTTCATAACCTTTTCCACTTCCACTGCTTCCTTGCCCATGGCCACTAATCCCGCGCCGATGAGTCCCCCCACCAGGGCATGGGAGCCGCTGGCAGGCAGACCGATGAACCAGGTAGGCAACTTCCAGGCAATTGCGCCGCCAACACCACTGATGATCAGAATATAGACTTGCCTCGCGGGAGCTTGTTCCAGGAGCTCCGGCTTCAGAATACTACCCGACATCGTATGGGCCACCGCAAGCCCCAGAGTCAGCGGCCCGACAAATTCGGCTATTGTGGCGATGACAACTGCTCGTATCGGATGCATGGACCGGGAACAAATAATCGTTGCTATAACGTTGCCACCATCGTGAAACCCGTTTACAAACGCAAAACACAGTGTGATTCCGATAGAAATGTATAAGAGCAGTTCGTTCAAGCTTCACCAAAAAGGAGATGTCATTGCTATTTCGAGCAGGAATCGTACCATCCCGAAACTCGGTGATGACACTCGTTCAGGCCTGAAGTTCCACACGCGGATCAGCGGTCAGCAACATCACGTACTCTCGTCCCCTCGGCACCGGACGACGCTGTTCCCGATACACGAGCTGCTCGGCCCGTTCCGCGATCAACCGGGATACACACACGACATCATGGGTCGATAACTCTTTCCTTTACACGCTGTAAAGAATCCTGACGGCTCTCTTACCGGCTAGACACCCTGCCTTAGACCAGTGTGCTTTCACATATGTAAAGTAGGGCACTTCTCGTAAGAAGGTCCCCCCAATCTCACTTTTTTGAAAGTGCATTGCTATTGTCACTGCATCCTTCGCAGTCGTACTTCGATCCCCGGCTCGTTTTTCATCAGCCGTGAGAGTTTGGAGAGGTCCGTGTTGCCGGTATGGTACGGATACAGAATTTTAGGCTTGAAGGACTTCGCCGCGTCTGCCACCATGTCGGGTGTCATGGTGTATGGAAGATTCATGGGAAGGAACGCGACGTCTATCCCCTTCAAAGCCTTCATTTCAGGGGTGTTTTCCGTATCCCCTGCAACGTAGATCTTCTTGTCTCCAAAAGTGATGACGTACCCGTTCCCGGAACCTTTGGGATGAAACGGTTGCCCTGTGTCACGCATGTGCACCAGGTTGTACGCGGGAACCGCCTCTATCTTCAGTCCGGCTATATTCTTTGTCTCGCCGTTGTGCATGACGGTCCCTTTTTTCAATTTTTGAGCGCAAATCTCTGTCAGCACGATGGTGGTATTACCTGTCGTTATTTTTGACAATGCAGCCTGATCCAGATGGTCCGAGTGTTCATGTGTAATAAGAATCACGTCCGCTTTCGGAAACTTGGTGTAATCGGCCACTTTTCCGTAGGGATCCACATGAATAACTTTTCCGCCGTACTGGAACATCAGCGTTCCGTGGCCGATGAACGTTATACTCAGATCTCCTTGAGATGTGGGGATCACGTCTGTTTCGAGGGATTCCTTTCCCTGGGAAGTCAGTACGGTCACTGCGGCGAACAGCACGGCTACGATCACCAGTCGGGTCATAATTCACCTCCGTTTTCCTGAAAATTGCGCAGGAGAGCGCGCGTTCTACAGTGCTGCGCATTAGGAATGCGGCTATCAGCCGGGGGGCCCCTTCGCTTCGGACGGACTGCCTTAATTGCGCTGCGAGGACAATCTGGCTGACTGCGGACGGAAAGCACCATTTTCAATGCTCAGCAATATAGCTTCCCGAAAATTTAGCAAGGCTCACCCAAATAGTAGCACATGGCTGTCAACACTTGAGAAAAAGAAAGAACAGTCTTCGATCCGCGTCCCCCCTGCGATGATGCGAAAAACAAGCGGACGAGAGCTGCTGTCCCACACCTGCGATCCGATACTTTTTCGCTTTCCCATGCATGAAACGGGGGAACAGTTACCAAGCAGGTACCCCCAACCGTGCTTTTTTGAAAGCGCATTCGTATGTGTGATGTTTTAATACTGTTTCTCCGTACCCGCAAATTGAACTTTTGAGAAATCATCCCGCCTGATATAAAGAAGCCAGGTAACCATGTGGAAGGAGATGTCTCATGGAGTTGAAAATTCTGAAAACGGACCCGAATTTTACCCATGTCGCTCTGTCAGGGAAACTGGATGTCGAAGGCGAGTCGCAAATCGGCGACGAATTTCGCAGGCTCGTCGAGTCCCACAGGTGTAATTTCCTGGTGGACATGAGCCAGGTGTCTTATTTGGCTTCCCTGGGGATACGGCTCCTATTTGCAGGCGCGAAGTCGCTGGCTGCCGAAGGAAAGAAGCTGGTGGTCATCGATCCGCAGCAGATGGTTGAAGAGACGCTATTGAATTCAGGCACTGCCAAGTTCATACCCATCACGCGCGATGCTTCGGAGGCAGCGGCATTGTTGTAGCCCGGGAAACGGGAGTCTATCGGTGAGACCGGCCTATCCGGCGAAACACCTTTACGTCTTCAACCACCAGGGAACAGTCCACGGCGTTCGTGATTGGAGGCAAGGATTCAGGTATGTCTGCCGTGCTTCATCTGTCTATGGAGAACAATCCTCCCGAACTGGTCCGCCTTCTGCAAAAGGCGAACGGTTTCATGGAATCTCGTTCGCTGCCTGCGGCCGCGGTGTACAAGGCCAACCTGGTACTGGAAGAAATTCTCACGAACATTCTGAAGTACGCGTTCACCGACTCGGATGCACATAGAGTAGACGTACAACTGGCTTTGCGCGACCGGGAATTGACGATCCAAATCATGGACGACGGGCTGGAATTCGATCCCCTGGCTATTCCCGGGCCTGAAATGAAGAATTCCATTTTGGAGGCCACCGAGGGCGGTTTAGGCGTGCATCTGGTACGGCAAACCGCGGACGCGATCACGTATCGCCGTGATGCATCCAGAAACATCCTCACCATGACGCTCGGACTTCAGTCCTAATTTCATTGCGCTTTCAAATACGGGAAATCGGGGCACTTCTTGTAATACGGACTCGCTTTTTTACAGGCCACTCGATTCTGGGGGCACTCCTTCGCTGCGGACGACGCAGAGCCGTCTCATCACTTCGCTCAGGAGAGCCCCCAGCCCTGCAATCTCATAAATCTTGTGGCGTATGCGTATAAGAAGTTCCTCACCGAACCGTACCTCAAGAACTTTTGGCACTCGCCGGAAGCGCAGGTTCCGACGAGTGATACTGGGATTTTCAAAAGTAGTGTCGGTTTTGATTACGCGAAAAGGTTCGAAGACTGTCATTGCGAGGCCGAAGCCCGAAGCAATCTCCAATTAATTAAGACAGAGATTGCTTCGTCGTTCCACTCCTCGCAATGACATGATTGGATCGTTCGAATGTGGGCGAAAGTCATGAACGAAGCCGACAGAACTTTCGAGAACCGCTCGAGAAGTTTCTGGGTGGGGATTTGGGCGGGACATGCTTTACTAAAGAGAGGCTCCCCAATCTTACCTCTTGATAGTGGATTAGTATCAATTCTTCTTGTGCGATTATCGCGCGATTTCAAACAATACGGTTGCACCCGTGTCGTTCAGGACCGATATTTTGCGATCGGCCGGCAGTTCAGGCAGCACCGTAACAGGATCGAAGCTTACGGAAACGGTATCCTTGTCCGGTCTTCTCGGCACCAACACCAGTTCTGCTTTTTGGGACCACGGCCAATTCAGTGCCGGGCTTCCGAAAGTCATGCCCGTTATAAAGAAATCCGGGGAGTCCGGCGGGACGGTCACGCGAAAACGGCTGCAACCGTCAAATTCCTTCAAATCAATATCAATCGCCGCGGATGTGTTTGCAGCAATTTCCGCGGAACGCCTCTTTACCGGACAGCTTTTTCCCGGCACGGGTACTGGTTGAACGTGTATTGAAAAAGCTCGGCCCTGGTTCTCCAGCATGAGCGTGAGTCGATCAAGCGGCACGGAAGTCTTGGATTCAATTTCCAGGTATCGTACTTCGTGCCCGGGAATCTTGCTCTCAATCGTTACCTGCCGGGATCGCCTGGGCTTGCTGAGATCCGAAAAACGCATTTCCGGCGAGCTTATCCACCAGTCGTTCTCATCTTCTCCCTGCATGGACCGCAAAGAAATCAACGGATTGTAGCAGACTGCGAAACGGAGTTCCGGTCTATCCAGCCACGTTTTCTCAACAGAAGTTCCCCGTATTGCCGGATAGTAGACTGCGCCTCGGTCAAGGGCTCCATGGGCGAAATAAAAGAACACGGGAATGAGCCCGTCATAGAGTACCCGATCTTCGGGCTTCGATCTTTCCGCGAGAAGGTTCGCCTGCGCCGGATCGAGCATGATTTCCTGGCGATGCATCATGTATTCCACTGTAGCGTCCATGCCTTCCACACCAAGGGTAACCATGCGAAATGAAAAACCGACAATCAGAGCCAGCGCCACGAGGGGCCACCCTGCCGAAAGCGTCATCCTGGCCATGCCATCCGGTGATTCCAGTGCTTCTCTCACCACATGAAGAGAAGCCTTTCCGACATGCCAGAACCCTGCCCCCAGTAAACCGAAGCCTATTACGATGAACGGTATCCACAATCTCGTGGTGAGGTCTGCGGGATGCATGGGCATCACGTAAAACAGGCTGACGATAAGGAAAGGAAAATAAACGAGCAAGACCTTGCACGTGAGTATTTTTTTCTCGTTGTTCAGAGTCAAGAAACCGAATACGGCCAGCCCGGAAAACCAGATTATAGATCCGAACAAAGCCGACTCAAACCGCACCAGGTCAACGCCCAGCCCGACGATGCCGCGACCCACGCCTTCCAGGAAAGACTGCTGCACCGGCCACGGCACGGGCAGAAAATCCAGCGAGCTTACGAACTTCGGTAGCACAAAGGTTCCGGCTACGGCACACAGCACCAATAAAGACGGCAGCCATACGCGCGTTTCACGAGAAATTCCCTGCAGGACCAGGGATGTTCCCACTGCTATCATGGAATAGATCCGGCCGATGGGATGCATCGCCATCAATAGCAACGATCCGATCATCAGCGCCCACGGAGCGTCTCCTTTTCGAGACATTATGCGAGCCCACACCAGGCAGGCGCCGGCCATAGTGAGATTGGAAGCAACAACGTAGTGCAACCCTTGCCCCGGAAATACCTTGAAGGCCAGCAACCCCATTCCTAAACCTGCTGGCCCCCTGCCGAACATCTGAACAAGCAAATATGCGAATACAAGTCCGAAACACGCCGGCCCGAGAGTCCAGAGGACTTTGAGCGCGGTTATAGGGTCCAGGCCGAGCCTACGCAACCCGCTTTGAATGAGGGAAAAAAACGGTTTCGGCATGATAAAGAATTGTTCGAGAAGGAATTTTTGAGAAATCTTCCCCGGGTCTGATGCAATTTCCCGGGACTGCCGACGGAAATCAAGGAGTGCAGGACAGTCGAATGTGGGGCATTCCTCCAGCTGGGTAGCATTCATGATGTAGATAAGAGAATCGTCCACTTCAGGCGGTAGCGCTCGTTTCCATACCGGCACTGCTACGAATCCCGTCTGCACTACAATGAAACAACAGAGACCGATTGCAAATACGAGCTTACCCAAGAAAATCCGCGTGGGACGCGAATCGTCCAGCGATGCGGCGCAGCGGGCCGCAAGCCGGTTCAGACGCAGTGCCGGCCGGGAGCCGTCCTTCATCCACTCTCCATTATGGCCGGCAAATGAAACGACATGATGCAATCATGCACTCACCGACAACCCATTGAACTCCAGTGATCAATCCACCCTGTTTCCGGGCGCTCGAACCAGCCCGGACCCGGCCGGAAAATTCCCGTCGGTCCCGGAATGTCTTTCTCCTACCCTGAACTTGAACAGATACAGTATGCCTCCGAAAAGGCTCGCTGAGACCGTTATGAGGCGCCAGCTGGCCAACGTGGTCGCTCCACCCTTCACCCCGAAAAAATTCCAGAGAATGCTGGCCAGATATTCGGTTCCTCCGATATTGCCGGGCGTCAGCGGAACGACGCTAGAAATCATGAGTATCGGCGTGGTGACCGCTGCGGGATAAACGGTGTCCGCACCGAAGAGGTACCAGGCTAGCACAGCGACCCCAAAGATCTGGGCAACGCAAGAAATCAAGCTGATTACCAGACCCCAGACAAACACATCCCTACTGCGGGAGAGACTCTCGATTGTCCGGACGAAGTTGAGCAGCCACGGAGACTTTGACATCCAAAATAAGAGTTTCCGGGCAGGAATTCGAAAATAAGGCAAACGCAAGAAAAACAAAACGGCGAAAAAAAAGATGGGTGCTGTACAAGCCAGAAAAACAAGGTACAAGAGGCTGCTCCCCATGGGCTGCAAACGGGAGGCCTCCCAGATGAGGGTGTATCCCACCGCGACGGCAGAAACGCCCGCCAGAGCCGCAAACCCCATTACCCTGTCAAAAAGGATGAATCCGGCTATGTTGCTGATGGGTCCGTGGCAGTTCTTCCCCAGCAAGTAGACTCTGCTCACGTCGCCGCCGGTACCGCCGGGCAGAACATTATTGAAGAAGGAACACACGTAGATGATGTAAAAAGATTGGGCCAGGCTCAGCCGAATGCCCATCGTGCCCAGAAGAATCTTCTGCCTGACAGCCACCATCACATTGCTAAAAATAAATACCAGGACGGCCGCGACAACAGCGGGAAGCAACTCGACTGTGAAGAGACTTTTGAGCCTTGCGGGCGATATGAGCCCTGTGCCCACCATGTACCAAAACAGCCCGACAACCAGGCACAGCTTCAAGCCGGTCAGCAGGTAGTGCCGCAGTTTTCCGCGAGGTTTGCAGCTGGTGTCGTTGAGATTCATGTTGCCACGCCGGATTGCCGAGACGTACTTTCTCTCGGGCGCCATACTACCAGCGCGGATTCTTTTTTGCAAAAAGCATATTCCGGCCCGTTCTCAACCTGACAAATGGAAGTCGATGAGTTCACGCTGATACTGGCAAAATCCGGTGGTGCTTGATCGAATATACGTGGATGAAGTGCGCGCAGATCTGCGCGGCTGAGGGGAGTGGGTGATGACTATTCCCCTCGGCCGGGATAGAAGCATACGTGTGCAGGTCCGGAGTTGCCGGAAACGCTGCATACGGACAGGAATCACTTGAATTAGTGCTGGCCGTGATACTCCTCTGTACTTTGCCCCATCTTGCGTTCTTCTGCGCTGATGACGTTCCTGATGTTATCCAAGAAGTCCCGGGTTTTTTCTTCCTGGGACTGCTGCGCTTCCTTAAGACTGTCGTACGATTGCCGCATCTGGTTTTCGATTGTTTTGCGGTAGTCCTTGGACTTCTGATATGACTTGAAATACATACCGATGGCCTGTTCCATGAATTTATTCCAGTTGGACACCCCCATCTCATAGCCGGACCGGGTGGTTTCGAACCACACTTTCCAGTTTTCCTCCCAATTTGACTGCCATTCACCCATCCATGGCACCATGAGATCCGAGTACATCTTGTCCCACATTTCCATGAGATTCCGATTGATTTTATCAAGTTGTTCCCGCATGTTTTCATCTCCCGGTTAATTGAGATGCTCATTAGCCATGAGCGCTCGTTATTCGCCGAACCGGTTGCGCAGCTTGCCGGAATCCTGGTCATGAGGATCAAGCGTCCAATGTTAACATGCCGGTGGCAGGCTGCTTTTCCGCAATTTTACCCGCTTTCTCGTACACACCTCCTCAACCCTGGAAGACGGTTCACCATGAAAAATAGCAATTTTCATGCCGACGCTCGATAATCGTTAAATACAGCACCGGTCTGCGGAATCGGAAGAAGGCCACCCTGGAGCATGTCTCATGTGCGTGTTATAAAAGTGTAGAAACACCCCATGGATCGAGACACATCAGTAATTCTAGATAGTTTCATGGGCTTTTCGCGCCAAGGATCAGGATATGGCTGTTGATCGCGGCCTTCCTCATTTTAAGGCGAAAGGCCCACGTACCCGGATTCTCCGGAGCAGCTTCGACCCATCGCTGTTATGAATGCGCTTTCACATATGTGAAATCGGGGAGCGACTTCTTGTACGAAAGACCTCCCCTAACTCTATCTCAACAACCTTATTAGGGATTCTCGAGAGTGATGTCGGCTTTGGTTACGCGAAAAGATTGGAAGATTGCCATTGCGAGGGCAAAGCCCGAAGCAATCTCCAACCGGCCAAAATCGAGATTGCTTCGTTGCTCCGCTCCTCGCAATGACATGATTGGACCACCGGTATGCGGGCCAGAATTATGAGAACATCCGACACAATTTTCGAGAACCGGTAGAACACTCGCCGGAACCCTCATTTCCGCAGACGAAATCAAGGTTCCGGCTCATGAGAAAAGTTTCCGGGAGGGAGTTTGGGCTGGACATTCTTTACAAAGCAGCTCACCCAATCGCACTTGTTTGAAAGCTCATTACGATGAGATCTGACAGATAGCGATGATTCCCGGTGGTCTGTTGTTCTCGAAGGAACTTTTTGCCTATAAGTGTTTCTAATAGTCGTGTATCAAGGGACATAGGCACGTAGTTGCCCCGAGGAAGGGAGCCATTGTTGTCGTGAAGGTTTAGACGAACTTTCCCTTCCGGGCATGAATGGTCATCGTAGTACTAATAGGGTGGCGCCGCTGCTGCCAGCGGAACCAGTTGCATTCCTGTGCCGGCTGAAACGCCCGGGGGCAGGTGCAAACACCAAACGGAGAAGATGATGGCACGTGAAAGAGACCGGTTTTCAAACACATTCTGGACCGCACCATGGAAGATGGGGGAGGCATTTTTTCAGAGCCTGAACGCGACAGCACTCTATTGGCAAGGTATACATCGCTACAGCAATGCGTTCGTGCATCCCATGTTGCAGGCTTACATGTATTTTCTACGGGAACAGACCAGGAAGCTGGAGCACAATGATTCCCGCAACGTTCGAGATTATGCCGAGTTATCAACGTTTAGTATGCTTCTGGCTGCTATTGTAATCAGAGCATCCCTGGACAAGGCATTGAAGTATCATTTCAAAGAGTACATTAACTTTCTATCATCCGTCGTGAATACAGTTGCCGGTCGAGCAGGAGGCGTTGACACGTTTATGACCGACACAGTCAGGTCGCTGCACACGATGGTGATCGATTTTCCGGAAGCTGTCAGAAACATCCGTAAGGAGTACGGATTTCATTTTGATGACGGAAAATACGTCCAGGTTGCTGAAACGGAAAGAATGCTTCTTTATCAGGTGCTTCCCACGGATCCGGGGGTAACGGTGGATCCTGAAATAAAACCTGTGCTCATAGCTCACCCGTATGTGCTCGGCCCGAACATTCTCGCGTTTCTTCCCGGGGAACGGAAAAGCTATGTCCATAGTTTTGCAAACGAGAGCATTCCGACGTATGTGCGCATCATCAAAGATATCAGTTCCAATTCGGCGGTTCAGGTTATGACGGGTGAGGACGACGCGCTGGACACCCGCTATTTCGCTCGTATCCTCATGGAACGGCATGGGAAACCGGTTACTCTCAATGGGGTGTGCCAGGGTGGTTTTATCCTCTTGGCCGACCTGTTGTCAGGTCAACTTGACGGATTTGTGGATGCCCTTATTACTGCCGCTTCGCCCATAGACGGAACCAGGAGCCCGGGCTTGACCGGGTATCTCGACAGAATACCGTCCGGCTTCAAGGACCTGGTATACGCCACCAAGGTGCTCCCAAACGGGAACAAGGTGATTGACGGCGAAGTCATGAGCTGGGTCTACAAACTGAAGAGCCTGGACAAGGAATTTTCACTGTCCACGTTTTACAAGGATCTGGATACATTCGAGCAAAGCGTTCGCCGTCACGACGACACCATCGGCAAGACCATGGCTGCAATCAACTATTGGCTGGTGCACGATCGGACGGACTTGCCCGTAGAGATTACGAACTTGAGCAAACTTTCTTACACGGTGCCGATTTCACATGATGGAGATCTTCCGTTTACCTTGTTCGGTCGAAGGTTGAATCTGAAGCATATTGCTGAACAACGGATTAGTTATCTCGTTTGCTATGGCGCTCAAGACAATCTGGTTGAGCCCGCGTCCGCTACTGCTGCGCTTGATTTCATCGATGCCGAATCCACGGAGTTCCCCAAAGGACATGCGGCCATATTCACCTCATGGACCCAGCCGGAATCTGAATATGCTCTTCACAAGATATTTCCCAACGGTCAACGGGGACCCGTGAGATTTCATCTGGACCTGGACGAGGCGTCGCCTGATGCATGCCGCCACAAACAGGCTTCAGGCTGGTAAGAATACCCAGGCAGCGGAAGCGTTGCATACGCTTCCCAAAAAATTGGGGGGACCTTCTTACAAGAAGGTTCCCCGATTCTTCCATATTTGACAGGATTCGGGACGAGTCTTCTTTTCGGCGAGCGTCCATGCCCTGCTCTATTTTCCTCCTCTTCCCATTATCTCTTCCAGTCTGCCTGCAACCCTGTGGTTACCGAAGAAATCGTGTCCTTGAATTCTGGAAGCATATTCACCCAATCTTACCTCAAAATGTTCCAGCACGGACCTGGTCGTCCGGATTCCGGACGCGTGTTCACCGAACCCCCATTTTGAAAGAAAATGCGCGTTCAGGAATTGTTCGTACGCGGACTCAATGGGGTAACATAAGACAGGTTTCCCGAAATACAGCGCTTCACTGATAGTGGAGTGCCCACCTGTGGTAACGACGTACCTGGCGGAGGCCATATCCTCCAGAAACCCGTCGACGGATGGCGGTTTGAAGGTGAGATTGGACGCCGCGGGCCGGTCTCCGAATCCGTACACGAGAAACTTTCGGTCGATGCTTTGCAGGACGGGCAACAGAGTCTCGAACGTATTGACGCTCAAGTAGACGAGAGCATGATCCCCCTGGGATGCCTGGTGATCCTTTACCGCGCGTCGCAAAACCGGCGGCCACACCTCGGTCCTGGAGGGGTCCGCAGGCGGAAGAGGAAAAAACGAGATGATGAGGAAACGATCTGCGGCGCTGTAGAGATGGCGCACGGAAAAACACGTAAGAAATCGATTCAGTTTTTCCTGTGGAGGAACATCGTACACACAGTGGGTCAATACGTGCTGGTGATCGAGGCTGATACATTGTCTGCCGAGTTTGTGAGCAGCCAGAGGCGTGAACAACTCATAGTCCGTCACAATAAGGTCCGGATCGAAACTCCTGATGATCGCCGCCAATCTGGCTATAGTGGACGATCTGCCGGCGAGGACTCTTACGGCATTTGCTATGGTTGAAGGAAAATCCACCCGGTTATCGCGGAAAAAAGTGGATGCCATGGGAAGGTCTTCCACCAGGTATCCCAGCTGTTTCAGTTCTCGGACTACACCGCCGCCTACGAACAGGAACTCATGATGAGCCAGTGTCTGAGCCACAGCCAGGGACCGGCTCATGTGGCCGCGAGCGTCGCCCATAATTCCGTACAGGATTTTTGCCATTTCAAATCCTTGGTGCTCAATCTTGAACCAAAGTGCCCGAATAAGGATTATTAGAGCAAAGACCGGTTCCTGGCAACTCACGCTTCGTGTCGGGAGTTTACGGACGTTGGAACCGGTTCTCCGAACTGCTCATGCCAATCACACACCAAATTTTGGCAATCACTCTGTATTCCAGGATATGCTCATCGCGATAGACTTCTTGACGGGCTTCCAAAAAACGGTGTAATCTCAATGCGGATGGCACGGAGTTCACCTCCCGGCGACTCCCCAGCAACCGGAGCTGACATTTCAACATGGTTAGATCATTTCTGAAAACGGCATTCATGGTATCGGCTGCGTTCTTCCTGATGGGGTGCGATCTTGAAAGTGTGGTCAAGACCAAGGTCCCCGGCCCGATCAAAGATGTTCTCACACTAGAAGGACAGTCTCCGGCTGCTCATAAACTTTCATTGAGTTCCGGGTTGAAAATTATCAGTCCGAAACCCGACCAGGTATTTGCCGCGGACAGGGTGGTTCTGTTTCAGGCTGATTTCAAAAAGGAAAAAGAGAAATCTCCAGTCCCTGAGATCACGTGGAAGCTTATTTCGGAAAAACAGGGTCGAGCAAAAGATATCGGACAGGGTCTGTCCGTGGGCACGAGACTCGGGCATGGGAGTTACAGTGCGGAGCTGCATGCGACACTGGGCGAGCAAAGAGTGGTAAAGAAGGTCAATTTTAAGGTGAGCCCAATAATCAACGGAAAAGTTATGGCCAAAGATGGCTCGGGTCTTGGTCAGACAGAGGTAGAACTCGTACGCCCGAAGGATCAAGAGGTGGTTTCTAAGGCCCAGACAAGTGCCGATGGGGTGTTCACGTTGATTCTTCCAGCGGAAGAGGAGTTCATCGTGGTGCCGAAGAAACAGGGATATGTGTTTTCTCCGCTTCGCAAAGCAATCAAATCGTCCAAGGACGGTCCGCTGGAATTCTCAGGTCAGAAGGGTGAAGTTACAAACGTTCTTCTGACTCAGACCGGCGATTCAGAAGAAAATCTCAAGAACCTGTGCCCGTCTGAACCGGTCTTCCTGAAATTCAAGATTCATCTCGAAGAGAAGCTTTCGTCATTGCAGGTCTTTCTCGTGGACCCGCAGAACGAGGCACAGGTCCAACCTTTCGATCCGAAGATCTCTGAAAATGTGGCTGAACATATCGACGCATCGGGTATCGCCAAAGTGAGAATTGCAGCGCCAACAGCGGCGGCAATAGGTCCTCCCAAGGGGCCATACGCCATCAGGCTAAAAATTGCGGATGACAAGAACAATGAATACATTGCTGAATCGAATCAGCCAGTAACCATAGACTATGCCGATTGTTTCAGAACCAGAATGGCTCAGGCTCTGGACTTGCAGGAAAAAGGAAACAACGCGGAAGCCATAAAGATCTATGCTTCTCTGGAAGAGATGTTCAATGCGGTCCATGACGTGACGGCGTTCACTGACGCAATGGACAAGGCCACGTATAACCGTGGGATAGCCAATTTGAAACTGGCTCTTGACGAAAACGACGACGCATCCCGTGCAGTCCTGTTGAACAGAAGCATTCAGGACTTCGCCCGATACTTGAAAGCACGCAAGAACGACGCTCAGGCTCTTATGTTCCGCGGAGCCGCATATCAGGCCAAGGGTGATTACAAGTCCGCTCTCAAGGACTACGATTCATGTGTTAATGTGAATCCGCATCTTGGACCTGCTTTTGAGGTGCGAGGCCAGGTCAATCTGAAGATGGGAATACGCAAGAATCTCGTTCAGGCGATTGATGATTTCACCGAGGCGCTCGCTTCGGACAGGGATAACAAAGCCCTCAGAGAATCCCGCAAAGAGGCCACGAAAATCGCAGCAAAGAACAAAGACGACATCGACGACCGCAGGGTAGACGTGTCCACGATTCCCGTCCGGCCGCTCAAAGAATGGTTGGAAGTGCCGCAGTACTTGCGAAAATAGCACTTGCACAGCGGCAGCGCGGCATAATTACGACACCGTCCCATCACGGGTACGAACGGTAACCATGCACAGCACGTCCCTACCAATCGTTCGCACTTTGAAATTAGTGGTACCCCTGTTGTTGCCCTGCCTTTTAGCAGGTTGCTTTTCTGCCCGGGGCATAGCCGAGATCAAATCCCATCCTTATACCTTGGCTTACGAAGATGATTCAACGGCACGATTCGGTGACAAAGACGATAGTGTCTTCATGGAAGTACGGACGGCAGCAATACCGCGGCAGCTCGAAAATCTTGCCGTGCATTATGCCTCGCTCTTTCCGGGTGGAGAAATCGTGCGGCCGGGCGACGGCGAAGAATACCTCAAAATCAACGGCCACAACACGTACAAGGTCATATTCAGACCGGAGTATATCCGGCAAAGAAAACGAGTGACGGACAAAGACAAGCTCGACGACACTCCGCAGGGCTGGACTTTGCGCCAAATTGAAGACCCGGGCACCGGAAAGCCGATTCCGGTGCTCTACGGGCCCGTAATTCAGCGTCAAAAAATCCTGTATCTTGTTGAAGGCAAGAAGTTTGTCTATTATGTTTTCTTGAGAGCGGACGGAGAGTCAATCGAGGCCGCGGCCAAGAAGTTTGAGAACTTCGTGCGTAATGATATCGCTTACTTGTAACAAGGATGAGATCGTGAAATACATCGGCAGCGTTTATCGACCACCCAGCGAGGCGTACAGCCTCATAATTCAGGCAACCCTGGGATGCAATCACAATAAATGCACGTTTTGCGGCAGCTATCGCGACAAGAAATTCAGTATTCGAAGTCTGAAAGAAATCGAAGAAGATTTGCGTGAAGCCGCACACGCGATGGGTACTGTTCAGCGTGTTTTTCTGGCGGACGGAGATGCCCTGTGTATTCCCCAGAGGCGGTTGGTGGAAATTCTCCAGGCGGTAAATAGGACCTTTCCGAATCTAGAGCGCATCGGCATTTATGCGAATGGGAAAAACATTCTCCGGAAGTCCGTCGAGGACCTGCAAATCTTGAGATCTCATAAACTGGAGATCATCTATATGGGTGTGGAGACCGGAGACGCCGATCTGCTGGAGAAGATCTGCAAAGGATCCACCTACGACCGGCTGGTGCAAGCCGGCCGAAGAGTGAAAGACGCGGGAATTACTCTGTCGGTCACTGTTCTCCTGGGCATAGGCGGTGTGGAAGGCAGTTCGAAACACGCCAGAGAAACAGCAAGAATACTCACGGATATAGATCCCCATTATGTGGGAGCCTTGAGCGTCATTGTGGTTCCCGGAACCCCGTTGCACGACGAATACCTTCGGGGTGCCTTTCGATTGCCGGATCCGTTCGGGCTGATTGCAGAGCTGCGAACAATGATTGCGGAATCGTCGTTCACTAATTGCGTTTTCAGGTCTAATCACGCATCAAATTATTTACCTGTAAGAGCCACATTGCCACGCGATAAAGAAAAAATAGTCGCTTCAATCGATCAAGTTTTGGGAGCAAAGGACGCACGAACGCTCCGCCCGGAATTTCTGCGTGCATTATGACGCAAGCCAGGCACAGTGACTGACCGGACAACAGACGGCTCGAACCGGTAAATTGAAGCAACGGAGATTCGCGGTCGTGTCTCACGCGAATTCTCCTCTCGTCGGGCCATGCATGGGAAATTGCGGAGAGGCTCGGTTTGAAGTCAATTGGTACGGGGAGTAAGACCAATGGCGAAACTGTTTCTCGGTATTGATTGCGGTTCTGTCAGTCTCAATCTTTTCCTTTTGACCGACGGTTTCGCGGAACCTCTCACCGTGTATCTTCGAACACGGGGGAGGCCTCTCCAGGCTTTTATCCAGGGTGTAGGCCACCTCCTGGCAACCACCGGGGGAGACACGCCGATAGCGGGAGCGCTCGTGACGGGTAGCGCTCGAGAACTGCTCTCCGGAGCTCTGAATATTCCGGCCATAAACGAGATCAGCGCACACGCCGTGGGGGCTCACGCGGTCAATCCGGAAATCAGGACCATCATTGAAATCGGCGGTCAGGATTCCAAATATATACGTATAGAGCCGTCTTCGGGAAACGAAATCCCCAGGATTCCCGTGTTCAGAATGAACGAAATATGTGCTGCCGGTACTGGCTCTTTTCTCGACGAACAGGCAGAGCGGTTGGGCATCGGGGTGGATTCTTTCGGCCCAATTGCCCTCCAGAGCACCACTCCGGCGCCCATAGCGGGTCGATGCGCAGTATTCGCCAAGACGGACATGATTCACCAGGCACAGGAAGGAAGGCCTCTGCCGGACATTCTCCTGGGCCTCGCTGCGGCCCTTGTAAGAAATTACATTGCTACCCTTATGAAAGGGGATGCTCCCGAGCCGGTGGTTTCGCTCCAGGGCGGAGTCATGAGTAATCGAGCGGTCGTGCACGCATTTCGTAAAGCATTGGGGCTCTCGCCCGGACAGCTTGTGGTCCCCACTCATTTTAGGGTGCTCGGTGCTCTCGGTTCCGCCAAACTCGCAGCGGGTAGGCAGTTCGGCTGTGGGACGTCTCTGGGGCAACTGAGGAAGCTGGCGGAAGAAGCGATGAAGGAACCGCTTCCGTTAACCTCGTGTCAACCCATCACGCGGGCAGGAATAGAGCGGACACAGATCCGGGCCGAAGTACGATGCGACGAACCTCTGCCAGGTCCGCTGGTTCTGGGATTGGATGTGGGATCCGTTTCCGTCAAAGGGGTGATCGTCGATGCATCCGGGAGACTCGTTCGCGAAGACTATCGTCTTTCCAGGTCCAGGCCTTTGGAAGCGGTTACTGAAGTCCTCTCACTTCTCCTGAAAGGTGGAGTCCTGCCGGATGTAATTGCCGTGACGGGGAGTGGCAGGTACCTGGCAGGCAGATTGCTGGATTCAGACCTGATCGTGAACGAGATCACGGCCCAATCCAGGGCTGCTTTGGACTACGACAACACGGCGGACACCGTGGTGGAGATTGGCGGTCAAGATTCCAAATGGATAGCATTCGAAGGCGGCCACGTGAGCGACTTTGAGATGAATCGCGTGTGCGCTGCCGGTACGGGCAGCTTTCTCATGGCTCAGGCCCAAAGACTGGATCTCCCGATGGGCGAGGATTTTTCACAAGCTGCGTTCGCGTCGCGAGCCCCTGCGGACCTGGGGACGCGCTGCACGGTATTCATGGAATCGGATTTGATCCACCATCAAAATAACGGAGCAGCTTCCGAGGATCTCGCTGCAGGTGTCTGTGTCAGCATCGTTCGCAATTATCTCGAACGAGTAGCGAATCACAAGGGTCTCGGCAAGAGAGTGCTCTTCCTGGGGGGAGTCGCGGCCACGCCGGCAGTAAAGGCCGCATTCGAACAGCAAACCGGAAGGGAATTTCACGTGCCGTCATTTTTTCGGGTTTCCGGAGCATTCGGTGCTGCATTGAACGCTCTCGACAAAGTCCGGACCGGAGAACTGTCGCATCGAAAGCGAACAGAAATACAATGGAATCCCGAGGCAATACAAAAGGATCAGTTCAGCTGCCGTGCTTGTTCCAATCAATGCCGCATCAACAGATACAAGACCGGCGATCGCGTTGTGTTTCACGGCGGGCTCTGCGACAGGTGGGAATCCGAAGAGAGGACTCGCAACAAGGGCCCCGAAGCAAACCTGTTTTCCTTCAGGACGGAATACCTGGACAAGGTGTATCAATCCGGCGCCGAAACCGGCGTCCGATGGGCAATGATACGATCCCCCCAATTCTATGATTATTTTCCGTTCTGGAATACGTTTCTGAACAGCCTCGGGATCTCTCTGATCCTGCCTTCTCGACCCGACAGGGCTCAATTCGAGGCAGGCGCTCGTTACATGCGTGTGGAAACCTGCCTGCCCGTCAAGGTCATGGCAGGGCAAATTCGGGATGCCGTACACTCGGGAGCTCGCAGCCTTTTTCATCCGTCCGTCCTGAGCGAACCCTCCACCCAGGCCGGTGAAAAGCCTCTGGTGTATTGCCCGTATATCCAGGCTTCTTCGCAATTCTTCCGCGGCGTCTTCGACGTGGAATGGATCGAGCCCACCATAAACAGCGAAATAGATCCTGACGCTTTTCGGAGAGAGCACTTGCGGTTCGGGGCGAGTCTTGGATTTCCCCGAAGAGATGTTGCAGCGGCCTTTGAGAGAGCATGCGAGAGCCTGGAAGCATACCGTGCCGAAATGAAGAGGCACGGCGAGCGATTCCTCAACTCTCTGGGAGACGACGAAAAGGCATTGGTCGTGCTCGGGAAGCCGTACCACACCGCGGATGTGTTTCTCAACATGAACCTGGGAAGCCTATTTCAGAGACTCGGAATGCGGGCTCTTCCCTCTGATTTTTATCCCATCGAGACAGGGAGCCGCTATTCCATCAACTGGAAATATCAGGCGCACATGGTTCGCGTAGCAGGGGAGATCTCACGGGATCCGCGACTTTTCCCGATATTTATCAACTTCTTCGGGTGCGGGCAGGATGCGTTTACCTTGCGGCACCTTCGGGATATCCTTACGCCGAAACCTCTGCTGGTTCTGGAAATGGACGAACATACTTCCCGGGCTGGCCTCATCACGAGAATCGAAGCCTTTCTGGAGCGGGTTCGACAGGAACCCGGCAAGCCTGAAACCCGGAGAGTTGCCGAAATTGCCGACGCGATGTCTCCCGTGCCGGCCTCCGCTAAATCACATGAGTCATCGGAAACACGAACGTCCCGGCGCCCGAAGCCTCAGACACTGTATCTGCCGTACCTGGGCGACCATGCGTACGCTTTTGCAGCTGCGGCACGGTCGGTAGGAGTGGAGGCACATGTGCTTCCGCCCCCTGATCCGGAATCGGAAGCGTTGGGCCAGCCGCACGTGGTGGGTGGAGAATGCCATCCCTACGCCCTGGTGCTGGGCGACTACCTCAAGCTTGCTAACAACATGAGAGAGGACCTAGTCGAACAATCAAGGTTTTACATGCTCAGCCCGAATGCATGCCGTTTGGCCCAATTTCCCGTGTATATCGAAAAGGTTCGATCCCGGCTCGGTCTTTCTCTCGGAATTATTCATGACACGGCACAAGGGCTGAAAGAATTCGGAATATCGCCGCGCAGCCGTCAAAGTATTCTGCTGAGGGTGTGGGAAGGCCTGAACGCGTACGATGTGCTTTTTCGGTTGTTCTTGCAAATCCGAGCCCGAACGAAGGACGAACCTGCACTGGACCGCGTGTACACGGAATGCCGCCGGAAGCTGTACGACGGGCTGAGCAGTGGCAGGGTGAGGCAGACAGTGGAGGAGGTCCTTCAGGATCTGTACATGCTGCCCGTCCCTGACGCCGAGCCACGGCCGGTCATTGCCGTGACCGGAGATTATTACACTCGAGTGGTGTCGTTCGCGAACAATAACGTGTACAGGGAGGTTGAGGCGCTGGGGGGATGCCTGTGGTCGCCTCCGACGTTTTCAGATTGTTTCAAGTTGGGCACATTGAGGGACTTCACCTGGAGTCTCTTGAGCGGTCGATCGCGGGATGCAGCCCGTCATGGGTTGTTCTATACGATTATGACCTTGCTGGAGCTGAACGTGAAGAGTTCGCGCAGCGCAAGGCAAGTAATGAACGGACCGCTTGACGTCATGGGGCTCGCCATGTGGCGAACTGCGACACATCATGCACATACCAAGCTGCCCGCGGGGATCACCGCGCCCATCGCCACGACGTTGAAAGACCTGGATTCGGGAGCGGACGGGATCTTGAATCTCATAACCCTCAACTGCTCGTACGGGACTGTTGTCACTGCAGCTCTGATGAGAGTACTGAAAACGAGACCGGAAACCCCCATGCTCACTCTCGTTTATGACGGTCAGAAGAAAACTAATGAGAAGACTCGCATAGAAGCTTTCATGGAACAGGTGCACGATCGGTTCAGGAGCAAGATGAACGGCGCTGACTACGTGTCGGGCAGCACAGTCTGGCGTAAGCTCATGCCACTCTAAGAGATACAGATCGTTGCGCACACCGTTGCCTCCCTCTCAGCATGTGGGGTAAGCCGGTAAGTTAACCGGCATACCTCCAACGGTACAGACGGCGCAACCTGAAACCACAGCGCTTTCACCTACGTGAAATCGGGGAGGCTGTTTGGGCGGACACTCTTTCTAAAGCAATTCTCGAAAATTCTGTCGGATTCGTTCACGACTGTCGCCCACATTCCGACCGTGCAATCATGTCATTGCTAGGAGTGGAACGACGAAGCAATCTCAGTCTTGGACAGTTCGAGATTGCTTCGGGCTTTGCCCTCGCAATGACAGTCTTTCAATCTGTTCAAGCAATCAAAACCGAAACCTTACTTTTGAGAATCCCTATAAAGAGGTTGCCGCCAACCTTACTTTTTTGAAAGCGCATTGCCATCGCTCTGTAATACCAATGCGCTTTCAAAAGAGTAACATTGAAGGGCTGGTTCACGGCCTGTCCTGCCAGATCTCCTCCGCTACGAACGGCGCGGCCTGACTCGCTTCGGAGACCCGCCAGGACAGGCTTC